>PDWI01005855.1_pt1 | contig 15685 bp, 14 predicted proteins | sample 1430891 | NCBI WGS metagenome assembly PDWI01 (sample SAMN01162508, study PRJNA174530) | Oral metagenome, whole genome shotgun sequencing project. | biome: Marine environment; feature: Marine mammal; material: Swab sample of the gingival sulcus; isolation source: swab sample of gingival sulcus... | reverse complement strand
ACTCGTTTCTTTATTTTTTTTATTAGCAGGGTGTTCAATTGTCGAAAAAGACGAAACAATTGGGTGGTCTGTTCAACAATTATATAACGAAGCTAAACAAAATATGGATAGTGGTTCTTATACGACTGCTCGTGGTTATTATGAGAAGTTGCTCTCACGTTATCCCTATGGTCGTTATGCTCAACAAGCTGACCTTGATTTAATTCATTTAAATTACCAAGATAGCGAATATGATAAAGCCGTCGCCCAAGCTGAAAAATTTTTGCAATTATATCCTCGTAGTCCTTACGCTGACTATGCTCGTTACATGAAAGGTGTTATCACTTATTCTCGTGATGTTTCTATCATTGATAAATTGGTGCCAACAAATATTGCTCAATCAGATCAAAAGATGATGAAAGATGCCTATGAAGATTTTGCCAAATTAGCTGAAAAAAGCCCTAGTGGTGAATATACAGAAGATGCCAAAATGCGTATGGTCTATTTGAGAAATATTACCGCAGAACATGAAGTTTACGTGGCTGAATACTATATGCGTCGTGGTGCATTTTTGGCGGCTGCTAATCGCGGTCAACATATTGTTAAGCATTATCCTCAGACACCTTCTGTCCCTTTGGGATTGGCGATTATGTACCGCTCTTATCAAGCTTTAAAAATGCCGAAGTTGGCAGCTGATGCAAAACGTGTCTTAGAGGCTAACTATGCTGATGAAATCGCTAAAAATGAACGCCTAAATTATATTCTCAATGGCGATATTACCAAGAAAAAAAGTTTTTGGACATCTATTAGTCAGGGCCTATTGTCTAACTAGTCAAACCGAGGTTGAGTTTCTTACCATATCGTAAGGTTAATGTTACAGAAATTTAATTGCGAATCGGTAAGAAATCATATACTCTATAGCAGTCAAAAAATTCGTTTGTAACTAAAATTAGCACCTAGTATGTATTTATTAAAAGAATGTAAACATGTAGATGCACATCAGGACGGCTGTCCTTGCTGTGTGCATGCGGATCGCAGAAAGTTTCTATTGAAAGCAGGTATGACAACAGCAGGTCTTATTTTAGGGCCTGAGTTGGCACAGGCAGCGATGAAAAAAGACCGTTTATTGATGATGAGTAACCCTCATACGGGTGAAAAAATTCGTACGGTTTATTGGACACCAAGCGATGGTTATATTCGTGAATCTTTAGCGTCTGTCTCTCACTTTATGCGTGACTTCCGCCAGAATCAAATCAAGCCAATTGACCCAAAATTATTAGATATTGTTCACGCGATTTCTTTGAATATTGGTAGACACAGACGGTTTGAAGTAATGAGTGGTTACCGCTCTCCAAAGACTAATCGTATGCTTTCACGTCGTTCTAAAAATGTGGCGAGAAAAAGTTATCATATGCGTGGCAAGGCCGTAGACTTCCAAGTGAAAAATATTTCGGCCAGACATTTACGCAGAGTGGCTTTAGCACTTGGACGTGGTGGTGTGGGCTATTATCCTGGTGCGAGATATATTCATGTTGATACGGGTTCTGTTCGCACTTGGACTTACCGCTAACCAATTTAGCGATTCATTTAAGAAAAAAACCTAAAAGCTGGAATAAGCTTTTAGGTTTTTTTGTGCCGTCATTCTACATTCCTATACAAGATGAAATGAGCTTAGGTAATTAAGCACAAAAGTAGAATGAAGGTAGTCAATCGGCTATTTTACTACTATTTTTCTACTGCCAATAAGCCAACAAAATAGCCTAAATGGAAAGTCGTGTTGTTGCCTTTGACATAGAGTTTAGAGATGTTGCCATCGAGATAAAGTCCATTTTTACAACCCAGTTTTTGCATAGCTTTGGCAAAGTAATAGAGATTTGAGGGTTTTGCAAATAGTCCATCATTAGCAATAAAATACAGTTGTTTTTTATCCGTGATGCAGACACCATTGCGCGTGTATTCTGAAGTGCTATTTTTACGCAGCCGAGGGTTGAGCTTGCCGTTAATTACGAGCATAGGGCCTGATTGGGTGGCTAATCGAATGGTTTTATTATCTTTTCCGTAGTATTTGGTGTAACTACGTGTGGTTAGTATGCTCGGGCTATTCCATTGATTAATTAGAAAGACCCCATTGGGTTGTATATGAAAATTCCCCCCACCCTTATGGCGATTCAGTTTGGATAAGGTTCTTCCCGCCTCAATATGTAGCCCTGCAGGTTTATTGTTAGCTGAATAAATACCGGCATTCATAATGGCAGCAATAGATTTTCCCTGTGCTTCCAAGTGATTTTTTATCGTACTTACGGCTTCGTAGGGTTTTCCCGTTTGGTCTTTCCAGTGCAGGGAAACTTTTTTGGGGTCAACTAAAAGTGCCCGAAAGGGATAGTTATTAATTGAAAGACTTTGATAACGACTACTGCTACTGGCAAAAGCACCGAATGCCGCAAAAAGTACGGCACTCAGATAAAATAAATATTTCATATCCTTTTTTCAGTGATTTTGCTTATTTGGGTTTAACAACCAGTGTGACATCTTTATTAGCGATAATCTCTACCTGACTACCGGCCGGTAAATCTACGTCGCAACTAACTCGCCAAAAGCTATCTTCAATTTGGATTTTTCCCCTGCCATTTTCAACGGGCTCCACTAATGTCGCTGTGCGACCGATATAGCGTGTTGCCCGATTGTTCATTTTGGCATCACCGAGGCTGTCTTGAGTTTTCTTAAAGACGCGATGCCAGATTACTACAGATAAAATGGCGATGACGGCAAAAATAAATAATTGCGCAGTCAGTGATAAGTCAGGGGCAAGGTAACTAATACCTGCCATGACAAAAGCGGCAATGGCTAACCAAAAAAATAATAACGTAAAGGAAGCAACCTCTACAATCAGTAAGACAGCCCCCAAAATCAACCAATTATAAAAAAACGGGTCAATAAAAATGTCTAACATATGAACCTCTAGGATTTGTCATTATTTTTATTGAGAGCTTCTTTGGCAATTTCTGCTACACCGCCAATGGTTCCCATCAAGTTGGTGACTTCCATCGGTAGCACCATTAATTTTTGGTTATCTGAATCAGCAAATTTCCCCATGGCCTCGACATATTTTTGGGCAATAAAGTAATTAATGGCTTTAGCACTGCCGGTTTCTATGGATTCAGATAGCATGCGGGTGGCGTTGGCTTCGGCTTCGGCTAACCTTTCTCTGGCTTCGGCTTCTCTAAATGCCGCTTCTTTTTCCCCGTCGGCTTGTAAAATCGCACCTTCTTTTTCCCCGGAGGCTTTTAGAATGGCGGCTTGTTTAAAGCCTTCTGCTTCTAAAATATTGGCACGCTTTTCACGTTCTGCCTTCATTTGTCTGGCCATGGCCTGAACCAAATCATTGGGCGGATCAATATCTTTGATTTCGATACGCGTGACTTTGACACCCCATGGTGAGGTGGCTTCGTCAACGACGCTGAGTAACTGGGCATTAATTTGATCACGCTTTGATAATAATTCATCTAAATCCATTGAACCCATCACCGTACGAATATTCGTTAGCGTTAGGTTTAAAATGGCGTATTCTAAATCATTGACTTCATACACGGCTTGCGAAGCGTTAACGACTTGGTAAAAAACCACACCGTTGGCAGTGACCATGGCGTTATCCTTGGTGATAACTTCTTGCGAAGGCACATCAAGCACTTGCTCTTTCATGTTGACTCTAGCACTGACATTGTAGATATAAGGAATCATCAGATGTAGGCCCGGGTCAAAAGTATTAACGTACTTCCCTAGTCTTTCAACAACGTAATTGTAGCCCTGAGGCACAAAATAAACACCTTTTTTAAGTGTCCAAAGTGCAAGAACAACCAGTAAAATCCCGACAATCATGGCGGGCGATATGAGATCAAAATACATAAACAACTCCTAGAAAATCCATATAAAAAATAGCTTAGCTCACCATTATAGCACTAATTGTGAATTGCTATGGGTTCAATTTTCGTTAGCTGAAAATGGCGAGAAAATAGATTCTTTGCTTGTTTTTTTGCTAAAAAATAAGCACTGGTAGCCAATACAATGCCTAACCCAAAACCAATTAACTCGTGTGTAAAACTACCGATAATGGCACCAATGATAAAACCCAATAATGGCAACCCAAGTAAAAAATATAAACTTCGTTGTAGTAAATAATTAGGAAAAGCCGCTTGCAGTTGTTGCCCAACGTAGTAGTTTTTATTGTTAATTTTCAAAGGACGTTTGGCAAAAATTAATTGATAAACGGACAATGATTGACAACCCTTGCCACTGGCACAGGCTTGGCAATCATTTTTAGCAGGCGTTTCCACGGAAACATGAGCATATTGTTTATTTGTGGTTATTTGAGTAACGTTCAGAATGACGGTACTTTTTGCTTTGTTTTGACGGCAGCTGTTGTCAGTATTCATATATTTACATCAACGATAAGTTATTTTCTATTAATTCTCAAATGGTCGCCATAAATTAACCCCAATAGCACCATAAATTACGGTATAATGCGAGAAATTATTTATTTAATTATTTATCTCTAAACATTTATTAAGGCATAACATACCATGAGCGTTACAGTTTATCACAATCCGCGTTGTTCTAAATCCCGTGAAACCGTAAAATTATTAGAAGCCCAACAAATTCATTTCCAACCTCGCTTGTATTTACAAGAGATTCCTAGCCGTGAGGAACTGAAAAATATCATTGCATTATTGGGTTTTTCATCAGCAAGAGAACTCATGCGAACTAAGGAAAGCATCTACAAAGAACTAGATTTGGCACAAGTCAGTGATGAAGAAGTATTAATTTCAGCGATGCTTGAAAATCCCAAATTGATTGAGCGTCCAATAGTCATTGTTGATGATAAGAAGGCAAAAATTGGTCGCCCATCTGAGTCTGTATTGGCTTTATTTGACGTATAACTAAACTCATGTCTTTAACAACTTTAGCGAATTATCGCCGTGTGGCATTTGTTTGTATCATTGCTCTAATTGCTTGTTTTTTCGTTTTTTCGATTACCCGTGAGCCTTCACAAAAAGCACTGGCGCTATTATTAACGACTTTACCCTTGGCAATCCCCATCAAAGGAACGCTATCGGGAAAAGTTTACACCATTGCCTATAGCTCATTATTATCAACGTGGTATTTTTGTCTTAGTGGTTGGTTGTATATTATCCACGATGATTGGGCGAGGTGGTTAATGCTAACCGCTACGATTTTGTCATTATTATGGTTTATCATGTGTTTGGTACATAACAAACATTTTAAGCCCAAGAAGAATAAGAAAAAACGTCGTGCTTAAATTTAAATAACTTAATTCGTTAGGCGATAATATAAAGCAACGACAAACTACTAATCGCCAGCCACAGTATTACCGCAAGGACTAGGGGCTTAAAGCCAATGCTTTTTAGCGTTTTGGGTGATAAAGTTGAACCAATAAAAAATAAAATAACCACCAAGAGATGCTTAGATACTGTTACGATATTTTCGGTAATAGTTTCGGGTAGCAAGTTTATGCTGTTGATTAAAATAGCAAGTAAAAATCCACCAATAAAGTAGGGGATAGCGATTTTTTGTCCCTTGGATTTAAACCGATAGGTCGCAAAGAGTGCTAGCGGAATAATCCAGAGTGTCCGTGAGAGTTTTAGTGTAGTCGCTGTTTTTAATGCCTCATCGCCGTAAGCAAGGGCGGCACCCACAACGGAGCTAGTATCGTGGATAGCAATCGCTGCCCATAATCCAAATTGTTGTTGGCTCAATTCAAAAAAATGCCCAATGGGTGGGAAGATAAGCAGGGCAACGGCATTAAGTGTAAATACGATGGCAAGCGAAACGGTAATGGATTTATTATCGGCTTTAGCCACGGGGGCAACAGCAGCAATGGCACTACCGCCACAAATTGCTGTACCAGAGGTAATCAAAAAACCTAACTTTTTTTCTAACCCTAATTTACTGGTTACGATAATTCCCAGAATGACGGTACTAAAAATGGAAAAAATAATTAATCCTATACCGTGGCTGTTGGCCTGAATAGCTTCTGTTGCGGAAATACCGAAACCTAAACCAATGACCGCGACTTTTAATCCTTGTTTAATTCCCTTTTGTGTCAATGTAGGAAAAGGGTTTGTAAAAAAAATACTGAATAACAAACCTAATGCTAAGGCTGCTGGGCTATTAATTACCCCTAAAAAGGCAGTGATAACTATACTGATGAAAATAAACCGAGTTAGATTTAGATGATTGTTAAGTGGATTATGAACTAACATTAGGTAAAAATTATTCAGTTAAAATAAAGTGGTATTTTACTGTTAAGTGAGTCTCAGTGGCAATATTTTGTATTCTGATTGGTACTTTTTATTTGAGTTTTATTGGTTGTTTACGGTATGCTACACCCAAAGTCTATTGAAATTAAAATAAATATTAGTAAAAAGTTAGCAATCATAGATTCATTATTAAAAGAGAAGTTATGTCCAGTAATGTTTTTTACCGTCATCCCAAACTTCCCGGCTTAGAGCTGCGTTATGGTCACGATAATCGAGCTTGCTACGGTTTGCATACACACAGCGAATATTCACTGGGGGCTGTGTTAGAAGGCGTATCAGATTATTGCTATTGCAAGCAACATTACACCATTCGACGTGGTCATAGTGTATTGATTGCACCTAATATGCCACACGCCTGTAATCTGTCTGAAGTATCCGATAATGGCATGTGGCGTTATTTGATGCTGTACATTAGTGTTGATTACTGGCAACAATTAGCCGATTCTGGAACGGTGGCAATTGACGGTAATCCTAGTGGTGATATGAAACTATTTAATGCCATCAAACAACTACATAACGTTTGGCAGGATGAGCCCAATGATGCATTGGCTGTAGAAAGTGCGTGGGTGGACTGTTTTCAGTTATTGCCTCAAACTGCGAACGCGGTTTCACATAGCGATAACCGGACTTCTTCAGCTCTCACAGTAGCTTTGACCTGGTTGGATAAGCATTTAACGGAAAACTTCTCTCTGGGTGAGTGGGCGGCAGCCACTGGCATAAGTCGTGTGCAATTGTTACGTTTATTTCGTCAATATTTACATATCAGCCCCCATCAATATTGCTTAAATCGTCGTATCCAACAGGCAAGAATGCTATTAAAACGGGGTGCATCATTAGATGATACTGCTTACGAACTAGGATTCGCTGACCAAGCACACTTTCAACGCACCTTTAAACGCTATGCTGCCGTTACACCACTCCAGTATCAGAGAAACAAGTAAACTAGGCTAAAAAGCAGTAGCATTGCCAAACTACGATTAACTCTTTGTAAATAAATGGGGTTTTGTAACCATTTTGATAAAAAGTAGCCTGCCAACAACCATGTGGCAATTGAGCAAAAACAAACAATATAATAAATGCCTGTCATCACGCCTAAGGTGTACAATTCATTGGGTGCATATAAACTGACAATAGACAATGAGGATAACCACGCTTTGGGGTTTAACCACTGCAACAAGGCTCCGCGTAAAAACGTGGGGAAAAAACCGCTGTTGCTATCTATGCGTCCGTCAGCTCGCCACAATAACCACGCTAGCCACAATAAAAATATCGCACCGCCCAAGCGAAGGCCGATTAGAATTTCGGGATAGGCTTTAATTAGCGATTGTAATCCCAGTCCGCTTAGTAGCACCAATAAACAAAATCCCGTTGTCGCCCCGAAAACAAAACGCAGTCCCTGAGATAGTGGAGCACTTACTCCTGCACTCATTGCTAATAAATTAACAGGACCTGGTGATGCCGCAGTTACCAAGGTAAAAATAAATACTGAACCTAACCATGATAGTGTCATTGTCTTAACTCACTCTAAATAAAGTGAAGTATAGATAATGAGTGACAAAAAATATTGAATAAAAGGGACGGTTGTAAAAATAAATAGGTACATCTAGTTATACATGACAAACTAATGCCATTATGGAAAATTTTATCCACAATTATCGGCTGTATGATTTGATTTTTCAGTAAAACGTGGCTTTTATTTTTATATGAGACACAAAAAAAGCCAAGCCACTGTTACGGTGGCTTGGCTTCTTGCTGTCTTTTTCAGTTACTTTTTAGCGGCTTTTTTTGCTACTTTCTTAGCAACTTTCTTAGCTTGCTTAGGTTTCTTAACCTTTTTAGCCAAAACTTTTTTGGTCACTTTTTTAGTGAGTTTTTTCACATCTTTCTTTTTCAAATCTGCTTTTTTAGCCACTTTTGTACTGACTTTCTTAGCAATTTTTTTCACTTCTTTTTTCTTTAACTTAGCCATGACGTCACCTCGTTGATTGATAGTTTCCCCACTGTAACACATTGGTTAATTTTATCAAGTTTACGCTATTTCATCATTGTAGTCGTATTTATCGTATGACTAATCAATGTTATCCAAAGATTGTATTATCTTAGCGTTGGGATATTATATCCCTTGAAAAGTAAATCAGTTAGTCAGTATATGCCAATAACGAAAAATATCCCAAAACCCGACTACCAACAACTCACCACCCGTGATCGATACTATCTGCAATGCAGTTATCGACAGATTCAATCACATCTAAAGAAAGGACAATCAGCTGATAAGTTAATTCATCTTATTGAAAAATATGAAAATAACTTAAAAAAATCGGCAGAAATTGTTAAGCAACGTCGAGAAAATTTACCCAAGCCGCAACATGGAGTTAATGCACTCAATAGCGATTTGCCCGTTACTGCACGTTGGGGAGAAATCGCTGAAACAATTAAAAACAATCAAGTGAGTATCATTTGTGGACACACGGGTTCGGGGAAAACCACGCAAATCCCACAGATTTGTTTGGATATTGGCTTGGGGGCAAGAGGTAAAATTGCCCATACGCAACCACGCCGAATTGCAGCCCGCACGGTGGCAGCACGAATTGCCGAAGAATTAGATGTGAACTTGGGGCGTGAAGTTGGCTACAAAGTCCGTTTTGATGAAAAACATAGTAGAGATACCGCTGTTTTATTACAGACTGACGGTATGCTTTTGGCTGAAATTCAACAGGATAGATTCTTAAATAACTACGAAGTCATCATCATTGATGAAGCTCACGAACGCAGTTTGAATATCGATTTTTTATTGGGCTATTTGCGACAACTACTACCGAAACGTCCCGACTTAAAAATTATTATTACCTCAGCGACGATCGACCCCGAACGATTTGCCAAGCATTTTACCACTAAAGGAAACCGAGCCTTACAGAGTGCACCTAGTGTCAATGAAGAGCAAGGAATAGCAACGCAGGATAGTTCGACATATCAAGTAGATAGGCGGGCTAGCCGAGTAGCGCATGAGGAAGCAATCCGTGACAATAGGCGTGCTGTGCAAGGCTCGGAAGCGCCGATTATTCTGGTTGAGGGCAAAACCTATCCGATTGAAACGCTGTATCGCCCACTTGTTGAAGATGATAACGATACTGATAGCGGGGACATGATTATAGGAATTTGCAACGCTGTTAAGGAATTAGATGATATTCACTATGGCGACACATTAGTCTTTTTACCCACCGAACGCGATATTCGCGATGCCCAAGAGGCGTTGGAAAAACTCAATCTCCGCCATACTGAGGTGCTGTCACTGTTTGCACGACAAACAGCAGCGGTACAAAATGCTATTTTTCACCCAAAAAATAAACGTCGTATTATTTTATCGACGAATGTAGCGGAAACGTCGGTAACGGTACCTCGTATTTTGAATGTCATTGATACGGGGATTGCTCGCATTTCTCGTTATAGTCATCGCAGTAAAATTCAACGTTTGCCGATTGAGCCGATTTCACGTGCTTCTGCCGACCAGCGAAAGGGACGTTGCGGGCGCATTGCTGAGGGCGTGTGTTTGCGACTTTATAGCGAGTTAGATTATCTCGCCCGTGATGAATTTACCGACCCGGAGATTAAACGCACCTCGCTGGCATCGGTTATTTTGCAAATGGCGAATATCGGTTTGGGGGAGATTGACCGTTTCCCCTTCGTTGAACCTCCCGAGCATAAAATGATAGCTGACGGCTACAAGCTATTGTTTGAACTCAAAGCTGTTGATGCCAAAGTTAGTAATAGGCATAAAATTACTCCATTGGGTAAACAAATGGCGGACTTGCCTATAGACCCTCGTTTTGCAGCCGTATTGTTATATGCGAAAAAACACGCAGTATTGGATAGGCTGTTGCCGATTGTCTGTGCCTTGGTGGTTGGTGATATTAAGGAGCGTCCCTTTGGAAAAGAACAAGCGGCTGATACGGCTCATCGTTTATTTGCTCACAAGCAATCGGATTTTCTATTTTTTAATAACGTTTTTGATGTGATTTATCCGCTATTTAGAAAGAGCAAAAACCAAGCGAGAAAATGGGCGAAAAAGCACTATTTATCGGCCATGCGTGTGCGTGAATGGTTGTTTTTAGTTGAACAGCTTGCCGAGCAGTTAAATTATAAAATCACGCAACCTGACGGCATTATGCCCGACCAATCAAAACCCTCAGACAAATTGGGCAAAGATAAATTCGCTAATGAGTACCAAAGTATCCACGAATCCCTTTTAGTGGGTTTTCTTGATCACGTAGGCATTTATCAAACTGATGAGGGCGATTATATCGGTGCGAGAAATAAGCGTTTTCACATTTTTCCAGGCTCGTTCTTGTTTAAAAAGAAATATAATCACGTGGTTTGTGCCGAGATTGTCGAAAGCAGCCGAGTTTATGCTAGACAAGTGGCAAAAATTGATTTGGCGTGGTTAGTACCACTTAGTTCACATTTAACCAAAACGATTGAAAGTGAGCCGATGTGGAGTAAAAAACAAGGCAACGTGATGGCAAGACAGACAGTTTTGCTTTATGGGCTACCGTTGGTGGTTGGCAAACTCGTACCTTACGCTCAGACTGAGCCCAAGGCCGCACACGATATTTTTGTGCGTCACGGCTTGGTGGAAAATGCCATTAATACCACCATTTCCGAGATTGCCAAAAATCGGGGTATCTATGACAATCTATTAAAGCTAGAAGAAAAATCGCGCAGCCGAGATATTTTGATTGATGAAAATGCTTTTGCCGAGCTATATTTTACCGTCATTCCAGAAACGGTGTATTCAGCGGTGACCTTAAAAGCATGGTATGCGAAAGCCGATGGTGAAACTAAAAAATGCCTGCAATTTCAAGAAAGTGATTTCTTGCTCGACGAAGATCACGGTGTCGATAGCAGCGATTACCCGAATTTTATTCGCTGTCACGACCAACGACTGACTTTGACTTACGAATTTGATCCAAGCTCTGAGCGTGACGGTATTACGGTGACCATTCCGCTGGCGAGCTTAAATACTTTTTCAGAGACGGATTTTGACTATTTAGTCCCTGCGATGTTGGGTGATAAAATTACAGCTTTGATGAAGTCCTTACCCAAACGCTATCGCCGACAGTTTGTGCCTGTTGCTCCGTATGTTGAAGCTATTTTAAAATATCTTCAAACGAATAAAGAAAAACAATTACCACTCATTGAGCAAATGATAAATGTGTTAGAGCAGGAAAGTAGTATTAAATTAACCCCTGATTTATTCGATATTGGCAAGCTGGACAAGCACTTTTTAATGAATATTACTGTGACCGATAAACACGGTAAGGTGGTTGGTGAAAGCCGCGATTTGACGGCTTTGCAAGCCCAATACCACGATGCTGCCAGTGATGATTTTAGCCGTAGCACTCGCCACGTGTTTGCCGAAGTTTTTAAGGACACGTTCCCCAAACATATCGCTGAAACGTACAAGGTGCAGGGCAAAAAAATCACTGCCTATCCCGCCTTAATTGCCACCGATAGCGGAGAAGCATTTAAAATTGAACTCTTTGACAGTGAAGAAAAAGCCCGCCAAGCCCACGAACAAGGCGTACTGGCTTTTGTTAAAAAGGGGTTGAACAAAGAAATTACCTATATCAAAAAGCAGGTGTTAAATAACCCCAAACTCACACTGGCTTATCGGGGATTAGTTACCCATTCAGGACAAGACAACAATTTAATTGATGATATGGTTGATGCTGTTTTATTACAGTCCTATTTGAAAAGTTTACCTCGTGATGAAAAAGCTTATCAGCACATTATCGCACAGGCAAAAAAAACCTTGGTGGCAGAGGCACAGGCGTTAAGCCAAACCGTACTTTCCATATTGACCCACTACCGCCAGGCAAAGGAATTAATGAAACCTAACTGGGGTTATTATGATGATATCAATGCCCAACTCAACCGCCTTGTATATGCTGGTTTTATCTCGGCCACGCCGATAGGGAAATTGCCCGATATTGCCAGATACGTAGAAGGTACCGTCATTCGCCTCAATAAAGCCCACCTAGACCCACAAAAAGATGCCAAGTGGCAAGCCCAAATCCAACCGTTTGTTAATCAGCTATCCGAACATTTGGGGGATAAAATTGGCAATAAAAAATTGGATAAGACACTGCCCGATGAGGTACTAGATTTTGCCTTTTTATTGGAAGAATATCGCTTGCAGGTTTTTGCCCAGGGAGTGGTTGCTGTGAAAGGTAAGGTTAGTGAGAAGCGGCTGAGAAACCATAGTATGTGAACTAATACAATATATTTAAAAAATAACGCAAAGGTAATATTATGAAAATAAAAGAAATAAAAATAAATAATTTTAAGCGGTTTACTGACTTGACCATCAAAGATATTCCAGAAAGTGCGAAGTTAATAGTACTTGTAGGCCCGAATGGCAGTGGTAAAACATCGCTTTTTGAAGCATTTAATTTTTGGCATAGACTTAAGGCATGGAATAACTACAATGAGAGAAAAGGATACCTTGAAAAGGTGACTAATGGTAGCTCAAACGTTAACCAATCTTTTGATGCTGACAATAAAGTTAAAATTGAATTTCATACGCCAATAGATAAAAATATCCGACAAGAAATTAAGGGAAAATTTTATTTTAGAACAGCTTACAGAAATGAACCTGACTTTACAATAGATTCTCTACACAAACAAAATAGCCCTATTGAACAAGGTTCACAGCTAGGGACACTAATGGAGAGTGATGCAACTGTTTCAAAAAATTATCAGAGATTAATTGCAGAAACAGTGTCTGAGATATATAACGAGACAAATGATAAAAAAAACGTTAAAACCCTAAGGGAAGAATTAATAGGAAAAATTCAAAACTCACTTGCTAATATTTTTGACGATTTGAATCTAAGTTCTATTGGAAATCCTCTATCTAATGGTAGTTTTTATTTCGAAAAAGGCATATCAAAAGATTTTCATTATAAAAATTTATCAGCAGGTGAAAAATCTGTTTTTGATTTAGTATTAGACATAATAATGAAAGCAAATTACTACTCTGATGCTGTTTTTTGTATTGATGAACCTGAAGTACATATGCATACCAAACTTCAAGCAAAAGTCCTTAAAGAATTATTTAATCTTGTACCAACTAGCTCCCAATTATGGGTTTCTACTCACTCGATTGGGATGCTAAAACAGGCAGAAGAGATAGAAAAAGCAAACCCAGGTACAGTTGTGTTTCTTGATTTTAATGATAAGGATTTCGACACATCAGAGATAATAAAGCCTACCATTATTGATAAAGCAATTTGGGACAAATTTTTTGAATTAGCATTTGCAGAATTTTCTCAACTAATTGCTCCTAAAACCATTGTATTTTGTGAAGGAACACCGGAAGGAAGAAAATATAAAAATTTTGATGCACAAATTTACAGTAAAATTTTCTGGAACAGATATCATGATACGAAATTCATTTCTATTGGTTCTTGTAGTGAAATTGAGAAAATTGATAATCCAGCCATAACAGTTGTTAATAATATTTTAAATTCATCTAAAATTTTAAAATTTGTCGATAGAGATGATAAAAGCTCTGAAGAAGTAGCTGAATTATTGGATAAAGGAATTAAAACATCTAAAAGAAGGCATATTGAATGTTATTTGTTAGATGATGAGATTATAGGAAAATTATGTGATAGTGAAGGTAAGCCTGAGCTTTTAGAAAAATGTTTACAAGCAAAGCACGATGCTTTACAAGATAGCAGAGACAGGGGTAAACCGAGGGATGATATAAAGTCAGCAAGTGGAACAATATACACGAAATTAAAGGAAATCCTGTCATTAACAGGATGTGGTAATAATAAATGCGCATTTCTTAGAGATACAATAGCGGAATTAGTAACAGAAGAAACTAATATATACAAAGAACTTGAAAAAGAAATATTTGGGTAGCTCGCATAAGCTGGGTTTCGCTTCACGCTCAACACCAGCATACATTGTATCTTGCGATAAAAAACACTGGACTTACCACAAAAAAACACAGGTTATCAGAACCTATCCGCAATATAAGTCCTTATCGCAAACTTATTGATAAATTACTTTTGCCTTTTCAGCGTTTAATTAAGACTTAGACTTCACTAATAAATATTCATACCGTCATTCTACTAGCTCAGAATGACGGTATGAAATCATCCATTTTCCATCTTATGGCTGCTTAATTTCTTGCATTAGCCATTCACGGAATTTGATAATTTTTTCATCCTGCATTTTTTCGTTGGGGATTGCCATAAAATACTGAGATTTTGAGTGCATATTACGGCTGTGAACTTGTTTTAATAGCCCGGCTTGTAAATCTCGTCGAATCATAAATTCAGGAATTAAAGCCACACCTAATCCCGCAATGGTTGCATGAATCAGCATTTGAAAATTTTCAAACATTAATCCGGATTTTGGGGCAGGTGCTTGGCGATTGACACTAGCAAACCACTCATTCCATAAATTGGGTCTAGCTAAAAAAGTGAGCAACGGTACTTTTTCCAGTTGGTTAAGGGTTAGGCGGTCTTGCTCTACTAAAACTGGCGAAGCAACGGGAATCAGTGTTTCGTCCATGATGTTAAATGTTAATACATCGTCTTGAACCAGTTCATTAAAACTAATTACAATATCGTAGGGTTGCTGAGAAAAATCGATTTTCCCTAATTCTGTCGTTAACTTTATGCGAATTTCCGGGTGCTTAGCATATAGCTTGGGCAGTAGTGGAATTAAAAATCGCGAGGAAAAAGTAGGTAAAATACCGATGTGGATTTCGTCAACTTCATTATTATAAGTTCTGATTTTAAGCGTTAACTTTTCAACTTCTCGCAAAATCCTAACGGCGTCTTTATAATAAATTTCACCCGCCGCACTCAGATAAATGCGTTGCTTTTCTCGTATAAAAAGTTTTACATTTAGAAGATCTTCTAATTGTTTGACTTGCTTACTAATTGCAGCTTGCGTCACGTGTAACTCTTCGGAAGCTTTGGTGAAACTGAGCTGTTTTGCAGACTCAATAAAATAGCGTAATGCTGTTATGCTGGGTAAATTGTGAGGATTGAACATGATAAACTCGGTTAATAACTTATAATTATGATATATAGAAAAGATTTTGATTGCAAGTCAATATAAAGCTGATATGCTTGCTGATTATCTAATCACTAATTTGTAGGAGTTGATCATGCGTGAAGCTATTATGCCTTGTTATGCACCACCAGCTATTTTATTTGACAGAGGAGAGGGAACTTATCTGATTGCCAAAAATGGCGATAAATATTTGGATTTTACGTCGGGGATTGCTGTTAATGCTTTGGGGCATGGACATCCGCACATTGTTGAAGCCTTAAAAAAACAAGCTGACA
>PDWI01007943.1_pt1 | contig 15686 bp, 12 predicted proteins | sample 1430891 | NCBI WGS metagenome assembly PDWI01 (sample SAMN01162508, study PRJNA174530) | Oral metagenome, whole genome shotgun sequencing project. | biome: Marine environment; feature: Marine mammal; material: Swab sample of the gingival sulcus; isolation source: swab sample of gingival sulcus... | reverse complement strand
TTAATCACAGTACCAGCTTCAAACTTTTTCACTTGGCGTACTTTGCGAGCTTGACGTTCTATGGTCATGTTTTTGTGCAAGATACCCATACCGCCCAGTTGAGCCATGGTAATTGCCATTTTGGCTTCGGTGACGGTATCCATAGCGGCAGAGATAATTGGCAGATTGAGTTGGATGTCTTTGGTTAAACGAGTGGTTAGATTGACAGATTTTGGTAGAACTTCTGAATAGGCAGGAAGTAGTAACACATCATCGAATGTTAAAGCATTATCACGGATACGCAACATGGTGACCTCATTAGGGTTGGGGGTGTATTTTTAGCATATTAGCAGGTTAAAAATAACGACCTATTATAGCACCATTTTTCATTAAGTTAAGTAGTTTTTGTGAATGCTTAGCACAAACGATAATAAATTTGTTCTATGGCTAGCCATTTTATTAATTTCAAGTTATTATAGGATATGTCGATAATTTTCAACACGCCTTGTTATAGATTGACTGTTATAAATTAATTGTTATGAATTGACTGTTATAAACTTATTATAAACCTATTTTATGTCATAAACTTTATGGACAATACAGCCCAAACTGCACGATTACCCAATCTACACAGCTCAGAACTCTTTAATGATATCAAAAACCCAGCCTTTCGTCGCATTGGTTTGATGGGTAAGGCAGGCAAGCGGAGTGTCACTCGTACGCTTGTTCAGATTGCCATTGCACTTGATAAGATGAATCTGGATGTGGTGATGGGGGATAACACAGCCAAACTACCAACTCTTGACCTTGATGCACTCCCCAGTAGCGTTAGAATCGTCAAGCGGAGTTTGCTCGGTGAAATGTGCGACCTAGTTGTGGTGGTGGGCGGTGATGGTTCGATACTGCACGCGGCAGGAGCATTGGCTCGCTATCGTGTGCCTGTATTGGGCGTTAATCGTGGTCGTTTGGGATTTTTAGCAGATGTATCGCCAGAAGATGTGATAGTGCGTTTAAAACAAGTGTTGTTAGGCGATTATCAGCTCGATCATAGATTTTTATTAACGATGGAAATTCGCAATGGCGGTGACATTCTGTATGAAGATATGGCTCTGAATGACATCGTATTGCACGCTGGTAAATCGGTACATATGATAGATTTTCAGATGCAGATTGATGGTCAAGAGGTCTATCGGCAACATAGTGATGGCTTGATAGTTTCTACGCCAACAGGTTCGACTGCTTATGCGTTATCAGGTGGCGGTCCTATCATTCATCCAAGTTTAGATGCCATTTGTCTAGTGCCCATGCACCCACATACGTTATCTAGCCGTCCCATCGTGGTGGATGGTGGTAGTGAAGTGGTGTTACGGATTCATCGTGATAACCGCACCCAACCTATGGTGAGTGCCGATGGTAAGACAGGCGTACCACTTAATCAAAATCAGCGACTACACATCCGTAAGCATCCTGATAAGTTGACCCTGCTTCATCCTCCGGGATATGACTTTTATGAGGCTTGTCGTACTAAGCTTTCTTGGAATGTCCATGCTGATGAGTTTGCTTTAGAGCCTGATGAAGAGAATTGATGGCTGATTTATGCTTGCTAATTCATGCTTGTTAATTCATGATAAGGGCTCTTATAAAAATAATACACCATTTACAATATTAGATGTAACCAAACATTCTACTTGATATGAAACCAGATATGAAACCAAGAAGGAAAAAACTATGGATAAACAAAGCATCTTAAATGCGTTAACCCCAGAAATCGTTGAAAAATTTCGCACTGCCATTGAGATTGGCAAATGGGAAGATGGCACAAAGTTAACCGCAGAACAAAAAGAAACCTGCATGCAGGCTGTACTGGTATGGGAGCATGAATTTGTGCCGGTAGAAGAGCGTACAGGCTATATTCATAAACCTGTCAAAGAAGATGGTACTGTCGTGGGTTCAGAATGTGATGTCGAGCATGAGCATCATTATCCAAATAATCCCAATCCAAGCCTTGCTGTTATGGTCAAGCCATTTGATAAGGTGTTATTTTTAGCGTAGAGACAGGGCTTGCCTTGTCTCTACGATGTTTTATAAACGATGTTCTATGAACGTTAATTGACTTGTTATTCCCGCTATCTTTATTTTCTAGCCAAACCCCATCTTTTACACTCCCCTATTGATATCAATGGGGCTTTACTTTATGGGTTACTACTTTTTAAATGACTACCTATAAATATAACAACTTCAAAAAATCAATTAATCGTCAAACTCTTAGCAATATCACTATAGCAAGCATTGATTGAATTAGAAACCGCAGTGACCACCATTTGGTTACGATAGTTGATTGGATCTGTTGTTGTTTACTTTCGCTATAGACAACCTTGGCAATATTCCACAGCTGATGGTTGTTTAGCTCACTACGGCATCTATTATTCACCGCAGTTTGAAATACCGTTTTGCCAATACCTAGCCCTGTATTGACGGTGGCGGTTGGGTCGACATTGTTTGTTGAGGCACAACCACTGATTAGTAAACTACTGGCAATCACACCACTAAATAGTAACGAAGAGCGTACAAAAGAACCGCTTAGGTTAGGGAGGCGTGTTTTTTTCATAAAAAATTCCTTTTAGGTTTCTGTTTGCTCGTTCCCAAATTAATCATTTTCAAGGAAAGAACGTAAATGCTCAGAGCGAGACGGATGGCGAAGTTTACGCAGTGCCTTTGCTTCAATCTGACGAATACGTTCACGAGTCACATCAAACTGCTTACCCACTTCCTCTAAGGTGTGGTCAGTTGGCATATCAATACCAAAACGCATTTTCAATACCTTGGCTTCTCTTTCTGTTAGGTTATCTAACACATCTTTGGTCGCTTCACGCAGACCCGCCGCCGTGGCATCTTCCACTGGGCTAGAGATGGTCTGGTCTTCGATAAAGTCACCTAGGTGCGAATCTTCATCATCACCAATTGGCGTTTCCATAGAAATTGGCTCTTTAGCGATTTTTAGCACCTTACGCACCTTCACCTCATCCATTTCCAAGCGTTCGCCCAGCTCCTCTGGTGTTGGTTCACGTCCCATTTCTTGCAATAGTTGGCGAGATACACGGTTAATTTTGTTGATGGTTTCAATCATGTGTACAGGGATACGGATGGTACGGGCTTGGTCAGCGATAGAGCGGGTAATCGCCTGACGAATCCACCAAGTTGCATAGGTTGAGAATTTGTAACCACGACGGTACTCAAACTTATCAACGGCTTTCATCAGACCGATATTACCTTCTTGAATCAAATCAAGGAATTGTAGTCCACGGTTGGTGTATTTTTTGGCGATAGAAATAACCAGTCGCAAGTTTGCCTCTACCATTTCTTTTTTAGCACGGCGAGCCTTGGCTTCACCAATGGCGATGTTACGGGCGACTTCCTTCATTTCTCGAATTTCCATATCGAGTTTTGCTTCATACTCGCCAAGACGTTGTTGCATAAGAATCACATCATCGACGATTTTTTGCATATAAGGGGCAAATTCTGGATTGCCTTCTAGGCGAAGTGGTAACCATTGAATATTGGTTTCATTACTTGGAAAAGTCTTGCGAAACTCTTCACGCGGCATACGTCCACGGCGGATAACCACACGAGTGATCTGACGCTCTAGCTTACGCACATCATCATAAGTGCTATGTACTAACTGTGATAATTGTTCAGCCAAACGATTGTTAATCTTCAGTACCATAAAGTGCTCAGCAAGCTGATTATGAGCCTCTTTGGCTTCTTTGCTTTCTCGCCCATATTCATCTTGAATTTCTTCTGCCTTGGTATAGAGCTCTTCTATTTTTGCAAAACGCTGACGCACTTCCTCTAGATCAATACCACCAGTTTCTTCATCATCTGCTGTGGTTTCTACTTCTTCTACTTCTTCTATATCTTCATCAGATTCATTGTCCGAGGCATTCTTAGGTTCGGCATCTGCTGTTTTTGTTTTCGTAGTTGGAGTTTTTGGTGTTGGTTGAGCAATCTCATCATCCGCATCCAAAAATCCTGTAATGACATCAGACAGTTTCTTTTCGCCATCTAGTACCAGTCGATATTCATCAAGTACCATCTTTACTGTACCTGGCCAATGTGCCAACGCTCGTTGTACATCTCTTGTGCCCTCTTCGATACGCTTAGCGATGACAATTTCACCTTCACGGCTGAGTAGGTCAACTGTACCCATTTCTCGCATATACATACGCACAGGATCAGTGGTTCGTCCTGGTTCGGTCTCTACAGCGGCTAATACTTGAGCGGCTTCGTCGGTTGCCATTTCATCGCCACTGCCTTCACCGTTCATCAGTATTTCATCGGCATCTGGAGCGGTTTCGAAGATTTTAATGCCGACATCAGTCAACATCTGAATGATGTCTTCTATCTGATCAGATTCAGTGACCGATGCTGGCAGTTGGTCATTTACTTCAGCATAAGTCAAATAGCCCTGCTCTTTGCCCAGTTGAATCAATGTGGCTAATTGTGAGGTTGGTTGAGTAGAAGGGTTGTCGCTCATAGAATTTGCTCTTAAATGAATTAGTAAAAACTTGTTATACGCCAATCACAACTTTTAAATTTACACGATTTATTTTTATAGATAAATCAATTAGTTAAATTTAACTCTTTCTCAAATTGAACCAGTCCTCCCCCTGATAAGGGGGAGTTGGAGGGGGTCAAGAAAAGTTGAGATTGGCGTTTGTTATTTTAATTAACATCTTTTATCCTGAAATAAATGGGGATGTTATGAAGTTTTTAAAGGGAGACGTGCAAAAAATCATATTTTTTGTATGGATTTTTCCCATTTTTTTAGGGCTTGCTGTCTTCGCATCAGGATGTCTCGGACAATAAAGTTGGTTGCCTGTGTTTGTTGTTGGCTAAGTGCTTTTAAGATTTCATGTAACAATAGTTCAGTAAAAAAGTCTTGTATGTCAGTGATTTCCCTTGCCATCATATTGGCATAAAAGCTTTGCCAATGAGGCGTTAGGCTGGATCGAAGTTTGGGCGAGATACTAGCCATAATAAAGTGACTGGCAGTGTTGGCATCTTTGGGCAAACGTGGCAATAGTGACTGAATGTTATCAACCAGTTCAAGCATTTGTAGATCGTGAAAATCTTGCCAATCGGGTAGGGCAGGGAGCTGTATATGACCATTGGCAACTTTTTGGCTAATAGATTTCGGTAAATTTAGTTGATACACACCAGACGACTGATAAATAAAATCAATGGGATTTTGAGCCAATAACGATGGCTGATAAAGCATACATAAACACAGATTTACCGAGTTGGTAAACTGTGTTTTAAAATTTAACAGTAAGTTTTGGGCATCGGCATTTTTTTTATAGCGACCGCTTAGTTTTTGATAAATGTCGTTGTTGAGCAGGGAGCGAAAGGTGCTACCCTTTGGTAACTGATTGGTTAGGTTACGAACATCCGCCATCAATTTTGCTTTGCCTTCTGGACGGCTTAAATCATGCTGATTGCTTAGGTAGTGATAGACATATTCTGATAATGGAGTGGCATTGGCAATTTGCTCTTGCATGGCGGATTGCCCGTGTTCTTTGACATAAGTATCTGGGTCATGGTTATTTGGCAATGTCAAAAACCGCAGTTCTTTATCATCGGTCAACACAGGCAAACTAACTTCTAGGGTTCGCCATGCCGCCTTTTGCCCTGCACTGTCACCATCAAAAGACAGTGTTAGCACTGGATTTAGTGTCAATAGGCGAGAAATTTGTTGTTCGTTAACTGCCGTACCCATAGACGCCACTGCTCCGTAGATGCCTGCTTGATAGAGGGCAATCACATCCATATAGCCTTCTACGACCAGCCAATTATTGGCACGATGTTGGCGAGATTCATAATAGCCATAAAGAACGTGTTGTTTATGAAAAACAGGGGATTCAGAAGAATTAATGTATTTAGGTTTGACATCGTTATCAAGTGCACGCCCTGCAAAGCCAATCACTCGCCCTTGACTGTCTCGAATCACAAAGATAACCCTATCACGCAACAGGTCATAGTCTCTGCCTTTTTCTGAACGACGTACCAACCCCAATAGTTTTAAGCCCTCAATATCATGGGGAAACTGTGCTTCTAGATGTTGCCAACCGCTTGGAGCATAGCCTAAACCAAAGGTAGCAATGGTTTCGTTAGTCAGCCCACGAGAAGAAAAGTAAGCCTGTGCCTTGGCATTGCTATTTAGGCATTGTTGATAAAATGCGTGTACCTGTTCTAGTAGTTGATACAGATTACCTTCGCTTGAGTTAATTTGTGGTTCGTTGATTGTGTCTTCAGTGATTAAGGGTAACGGTGGTACAGCAGGAGATGCTTGATAATCAGCATTGTTATAAGCAGTATCATTATAGAAAGTATCATTATAAACAATACCATTATAAACAGTACCATTATAAACATCAGCATAATCATCATCGACAAAGGAATTTTCCAAAAAAGAGCTGTCTAAATAGTCATCATAAGCATTAATATTGCTAATCTCATTATCGTTAGCTTGGATGTTAGGATTATTATGCTGAGATTGATGAACAGGCTGATTAACAGATTGGTTCAACGATGAATTGGCTTGAGTCGTAACTTGAATGCCAGTCTGCACGTTAGTTTTAGCATTGGCTTGAGCATTAAACTGATTGTTAGGCTGAGCATTGGGCTGAGCATTGGGCTGATTATTAAATGGGTTATTAGGCTGAACACTAGGTGCAACATTACGTTTATATTTAGCATTTTTATAATCATTGTCTTCGGGAATGGCAATCCCAGTTTGCCGAGCGAGTTCTTTTACCGCCTCCATAAAGGTTAGGTTTTCATACTCTTGCAAAAACTTTAACGCATTACCACCCACACCACAACCAAAGCAGTGATACATCCCCTTTGCAGGGTTGACATAAAAAGACGGCGATTTTTCACCATGAAACGGGCAACAGCCTTTAAACTCATTGCCCGCTTTTTTTAAGGTGGTATGTTTGCCAATGATACTTACCAAATCAGCTTGGCTATTTAATTGGTCAAAAACGTGGTTAGGGATTGCCATATTTTATTGCTAATTCATTTCACTAGTTTCGCCCAGCTGGCAACTGTAATTGATTGATCTGTTTAATAACCTGAGTTTTGGTTTGAGCCTTGTAGTTATTATTGTGCTTACCAGTGACGGAGCGATTTTTACTATCACTAGAGCGATCAAGTTTCCCAAGGGTTAGTTTGTTTACTAAAGAACGATTGCCCGCCCCTTTAAGCTTAACTTTACCTTTGGCAGTCAGCCATTGTGGGTAGTTTATTTGCAATAAGATCTTATATTCTGTGGCTAAGTTTGTCATGCCAAGCTTATCATAACAGTAAGCCAAAGTAGCGATAGCTTCAGGAACAGATTCACTTTTCGGATAATACTGGAAAATCCATTTTGCACGATTGGCGGCAGCCACATAAGCCTTACGCTCCACATACCAACGAGCAATATGCAGTTCATGTTCGGCAAATTGGTTATAGATATAGGTCATACGTTGGGCGGCGTCAGGGGCATAGATACTGTTTGGAAACTTATTGACCAATTCAGAAAAGCTGGCAAATGCCGAACGATAAATGGCGGTATCACGCTCCGATTGGTTCTTTTTAAACAGCTTAATGCTGTCTGATTTTCCTGCCATACTACTGACCCCACGCACATAGTAGGCATAATCAACTTGTGGATTTGATGGATATAAAGTAATAAACTGCTTGGCACTAGCACCTGCTTCTTCGTATTTTTTATTATTATATTGTACATACATCAGGTCTAACAATGCTTGCTGTGCATATCGCCCCGTTGGATAAAACACACGCAGATCTTTTAAACTGTTTGTCGCCGAGACGTATTTTTTTTCTGCTATATATTTACTGGCTTCTTGATAATACGCTTGTTCGGATTTTTCAGCGGTGGCAACCGTTTCGCTTTTATCTTTACCAAAAAATTTACCACCGGCAGATTTCATCGTTTGACAACCTGTCAAGCCCAACATACCTGTGGCAGTTAACGAAATGACTAACAAGGTTTTGGCGAGTGTTGTATTTGTTAAGTTTGTTTTGTGCGTTTTGTGCATGGTGCAACTCCAAAAAACGATAATCTATAAAATATTCGGTTTAGTTTAACATGGTATGGTTAGTGAGTAGGGAAAAATTTAACAAAACAAAGAAAATTATTGATAATTGTGATAGATTTGTGACATTTATCGACAATTATAGGTTAAATGGTTGTTCTCACAAATGGCTAGCTGTTATAATAAAGCTGTTGTGATAAAGGTTGTAATGACTGATGATGGACTGGTGATGAATGTTCCATTTGTTATTACTTTGGTATTGTTACTTTAGTATTACTACTTTGGTCATTATTTTGGGTCGTGTTCGTTTCTATGATTTTCAGCCATTATTCATTTTAAAGGGTTAATTCTAAAAAAAAGCTAAGTTTATGTCAAATAATCAATCTATCTTAACTGCTGACACTGTTGGTGTTGTTAATAATACTGCTAACGAAAATGGTCAAGCTGTTCGCTATCCGGTTATCACCATTGATGGACCTAGTGGGGCAGGCAAGGGAACTATCTGTTGGAAACTGGCAGAAGCGTTGGGCTATCAGCTACTAGATTCTGGAGCATTATATCGCATTGTTGGTTTAAAAGCACAACAAGCTGGGCTATTAGATGAGCCGCTGGATGGCGAAGAAGTTAATAAAAATGAACTTGAAGATAAGCTTGAAGCATTGACAAAATCACTAAAAATTAGCTTTATTGCCAATCCAGAAACCACGCAAATTGATATCTTGGTCAATGGAGAACTGATAGGCTCAGACATTCGTAATGAAACCGTGGGTGGCTATGCCTCAAAAGTTGCCGTGTTTCCCAAAGTCCGAAGTGCCTTACTGCAACTACAGCGAGATATGGCAACTTATAGTGGCATTGTCGCTGATGGGCGTGATATGGGGACTGTAGTATTTGCCAATGCGGATGCTAAAGTGTATCTAACTGCCAGTGCGGAGGCTCGTGCTGATAGGCGTGTAGCACAGCTAGAGCAAGCGGGGCAAACAGCAGATTATCAACAGATACTGGCTGAAATCAAAGCCCGTGATGAACGCGATGAAAATCGTAGCACCGCACCAAGTAAACCTGCTGACGATGCGTTGGTGCTAGACAGTTCCGACATGGATATTGAAGCTGTTTATCAAGCAGTTAAGAAGCATTGCATGGATTGTGGCATTAGTTTTTAGTTAATTCGCTTAAGTTATGTTATCTATCTTTATAAAAAAGGTCATATTAATGCCAAACACTACGTTAGATGGTAGATTTAGTCTCCTTATGGTTAAAAGAAAAGGAACGAACAAATCTCTGATACCCCAGTTACCTCAGCCGACGGTTTCCCAAACACAGATAAACAAGCCATTATCCATCTTGATGATGTTATTGGTCGTGTTTGTCATCCTGTCCGCTATAATGCCCTCTCAAGCGATGGCTGCTAGTACCAAGACTAATGCTAATGTTAATGCCAATGCTAATACTAATAGCAATACCAATAACGTTCTTAGAGTTTTTGATAAGGGATATAGCTGTAGCCATTTGGTATATGACTACGGTGTGACCAGTGCTGCTCAAGCTCATTGTGGATTTAGTAAATATAATGGTAAGATTGTGGAGTTAACGACTCAGTGTGTTGATGTTGCTAGACAAAAAGGGCAACACAGTGAGATTGAAAATGTTCTAATCACTGGTATAGAAGATTTTAATGAGTTGATTACTAATTCTGGTGATAAAAAAGGTGTCTGCCGTTTAGTATTGCAAAATTATTCTGAGTTTGTTTCTAAATAAGCATTTACCATTGAGACAGACCGTGAAACTCTTTTCATCCATCTCACAAAATTAGCCATTTTATCTAAATTTTTGTTGTATTATCATGCCTGTCATGGTGTAATACACCATACTACAATTAATTTAATTTACAATTTTGATTTAATTATATCTATATTTTATTTACATTGCTTTATTATATTACTACGGAATCACGGAAATAACACATGAGCCAATCAAATCTTACCAATCAGAATGCAACACTAATAAGCAGTGCAACTAACTTTGATTTGCCTTCTTTGCATATTTTACGTCATGAAATTAACTCTGCATTAAAGAATGCAGAAACTCATTTAAGTGAGTTTAATGATGATGAAGAGCAAGCACCACTTCTGCTCGATTCAGTGGATGTTATGCAACAGTTGGCAAGAATTTTAGACTTGCTGTCATTGGATGGTGGTAGTGATTTGACCAAGGCCATTGCTGATACCATGCAGCTTTTGTATGACAATGGTGACAATACAGATGAAGACTTAATTTTAGATATTTCTGAAGCCATCATGACTTTAGACAGATATATTGAGTTTGTGTTATTAAAAGAGACCTTAGAACCGACCTTATTGGTAGGCATCATTAATAAGCTATATGGGCATCTCGGTAAAGAGCCGTTAGATAATGATAGTTTTTCTCGTCGTGAATCCACTAGTATTTCTATCTCGAACCCTGAAAAAAACTTCCAAGCTTTATCTGAGTTGGATTTGGATGTCAAGTTACTATCTACTGCCTATCGTGCAGGGTTAGAAGTTGTCCTTAGTAAAACCAATGGTCTGATTGATGATAAAGAACGCCAAAAACTAATGGCAATGCAGTCAGCTTGTCAGATGATTTCTTCTAAAAGTAAAAGTTTATTTTGGCAAGCAGCAACTGCTGTGGTAACCAATATTGAACAAGTATTGCCACTCAAAAATTCACAAAAACGGATTTTAATATTTTTAGAACAACAGTTTAATAATTATCTTTCTATTAATGACCGTCGTTTCGCCGACTTAGTTAGTTTGGCATGCCAACGCAATAATTCGTTGTCGGTGAAGATTAAAGAAGAATACGCCAATAACCGCCTTGATGCAGTGTCACATGAGAAGATGAGACGGTTTTTGTTTGGACCAAACCATGAAGTGACAGATAGGTTAAATGAAATTATCCAAGATAAAATCAGTACCGTAAAAGACAATGTCGATACTCTGGTTCGTGGAGTTACCGATGGTGTGGAAACTGAAATAAGCACTGAGCAAATAGCCAGTGACTTACGGGTTTTGTCTTCTAGTATGTATCTGCTTGACTTAGAAAAAGCGGCTCAGTCGCTGACTGATGAAGCAACAGCAATCGAAAATTGGCAAACGCCGACACCTGAAGACTTTGATGTACTGCTAACTTCTCTGATTGTTGCAGAAAACGCTTCAATTCAGATGAGCAAACAGCACACTCCAGGTGCTATGAATATACCGTTGCATGATAATACCATTTCCTTGCATCAATTGAATGCTTCTTATAAGACAATTACCATTGAAGGTCGTACTAATATTGCTAACATTGAGCAAATAATTAGTAATTACATGGCTGATGAATCACATAATGTAGAGCACTTGGCAAGAGCACCTGAATTATTACGTCAGGTGGCGGGTTCTCTGAACTTTCTAAATCTAAAAGATAGTGGTCAGATGCTTAGTCGTCTTGCTAAGTACATTGAAGTACAAATAATTGAAGCAAACAGTGGTTATGATGAAAATATCATGGCATTGGTTGCTGATGTCATTATGGCTGCCGATCATCATTTGGAAGGTCTTGAAAGTAATCGTCCTGTTGGTAAATTGGCGATGAACGTTGGTCATCATAGCTTAAATCAGCTACTGGCAGTTGCCTGATCAGCTTAGTGGATATATCTAATATATTCAATAGAGCGTTTTGGAGATGGATGTTCAAGACAGATGTTCTAGCAGTATGGGTTTGGGAAGATAAACTCTAGAACTATGGACTTTAGAAAATGGAAACCACCTGCTGATGGCGAGTGGTTTTTTTATTTAAAAATGGTGAATCTAGAAGGCTGATTGATATTATTGTTTTTGACAAGATTAGGATAGCTTCGACTTAGATAAGAAATGTTTATCATTTGTTACGCAAATTGAGGAAAATAATTAAAATAACCCCAATTTTGTAGCTTGCTTTGGCTTATGTACCTATTATTTGATAAGATTGTGCGTCATCTATTCACCCTCATGTATTTATTTTAAGATAATGGTAACTTAATGAACGGCCATACTTAATGTATTTATTTCTAATTTCTAGTTTTCTGCTTTCTAGGTTTTCAAAGAGTCAACTTTTATAAAAGGTATCACTGTGAAACTAAATATAAAATCCAAAAAACAAAGCATGACTAAACAACCTACACAACCTATGATTAAGACAATTATGAGTCCACATCGTTATTTAGTTAAGCCTTTGAGTTATTGTCTAACGGCTTTTGTTTTAGTCAATGCAACCATTTTGCCTGCCAATGCTATTATTCTAGATAGGAGCTCGACTCGGGTAGCTCCTCATAAAACCATAAACAATAAAACGTTTAATAATAAAACGTTTAATAGTAAAACGACTAATCATACTAATACTAGCCATGCTAACTATGGTACAAAATCAACCATTGTTAATAATAATAATTACATTCGCAGTGTCAATAAGGACAGTAATAAAGATAGCGTAAAATATATTAAAAATTATAAAACTTATAGCCCTCCAAGCACCATGTATTCTAATGCTGGCAATAATAATATCAGTATTAACAGTAACAGTAATGGTCAAAAAAAATTGGATAGTATGGGTAACCTTATCCAACAAAAAAATCGTGAATACGAAAAAACGGCTGATGCCTTTTATAAATCACAAACGAACGCTTATAACCCAAATACAGGCTATACAAATCAAAACTATAATACTTACAATAATAATTCATCAAACTATTCATCAAGTTATTCATCTACTTACTCATCAAACAATGGTACGTCTTGGAAAACCAATTTGGATTTTGATTCGTGGTTAACTAAATTTAACAACCGTCAACAAGCCGATGAATATAGGTACTATCTGCAACAAAGGTTGGGGGCTGTACCGCCAATGTCACAGCTACTGCGGACAGCAAGGAGCTGGTCAACTTGTGGTGCATCTCCTTATGAAGTGCCTCCAAGATATCTTTGGGATAATATGGTATCTACTTTGCGACTTTATGCTGAATTAAAACGCCAAGGCATCTTGCCTTATAGTACGGTCATTCGTTCAGTTTATCGCAATCCTAGTTTGAATCAATGTGCCAATGGTGCTCGGGGTAGCAAGCATAAGGTAAACTCGGCAATGGATTTATGGGTGCCATCATTTGACTATGATATTTGGCAAAAACATGATGTGCAGGATAGGTTGTGTCAGTTTTGGTTGTATCAAGGTGAGTCGTATAACTTTGGGTTAGGCATCTATTCTACAGGTGCAATTCATATTGATACTGAGGGCTATCGGAAATGGGGTAGCAAATACACACCTAAACACTCTGCCTGTCGCTTTTAGAGGGATATTTTTAGAAAAATGCAGTACCATGTCGTGTACTTAGGAGATTTTTTATACAATTTTGCATTATTATTTTATTAGGAAGATAGATTAGATGAATATGATAGACGGTAAACGAGTAAGCCTGTCATTTAACAGGCCTACCATCTCTAAAAGCCTTAGAGGGATTGAAGTTTGGCAAAAAAGGGTTTGGCAAAAAAAACTTTCTTTTAGTGTGGTGACTGTTCCTTTTTCAATGTCTTTATTTTCAATGTTGTTAACAGGATGTTCTGATTTGGCTGGTAAGGCAAGTAACGCCAAAAATAGTAGTGTAGCAGATGCAACGGCTGATATAAATGCTGATGGGGCTACTGCATCTGATGGTACAGAATCAACAAATGAAATAGATAAAACAGACAAACTTTATGAAGCATTGGGCAATTCCTATGCTAGAAGAGCTGCTAAAAATACTAGCTTATGCCCAAAACTGCTACAACGTGATATTGATAATCCTGTTATTACTCGTAAGCATGAGTATATGCGTGGTCAATATTGTGACTATTATTTGTATCCACAAAAAGGACAATCTTTAGCAATCAACGCCCACGGTGCTAATGTTAAGGTGTTTTTGGAGATGCCAGAGTCTTATGATTTTGACAATGGTCCATATTTGGTTAAAGAAAACCGTCGCCATATTATTCGAGTAAAATATAATGGCATCCAGCACAAGCCACCCAAGTTTGAATACAACATTGACTTTAAGTTAAAGTAGCTTTTGTTTTATACATTTTTAGTTTGTATCTTTAGTCTGTATTTTTAATCTGCAAGGTTACTTTTGGGTTGATAAATTTATCCCCTTTGATGAGTTTGTCATACATGTTTGCATCAGCCCATTCAGCTTTCACCTGCTCACTAAAAGCAAAATCTTCTAGCTGTAATTGCCCCATCTGCTGATTAATAACATCTTCATAAAAGCATTGAGCATAGCCAGTGGCAGTTTCATGAACGATAACAGAATAGACGCTAACGTCTGCTTCACCGTTTTGCATGGCGGTTTGCTTGAGTATCTCTTGTGCCCAATAAAAAACAATTCTACTAAACTGTTCCGCAGAGGGTGAAACAGGCAGGCTAATCCATCTGGCACTAAACTGCTTGCACATGGCAATGTACTCAGGATCGTCTTTATCCCAAAAGCAGATGGCATGATCAAAGCTATCAATCAAGTCTTTAATGGATGATTTTAGCAGACCAAAGTCATAAACCATCTGCCCATGGTCAAGGCGATGAGCCTCTAAAATTAGCTCAACTTGGTAGCTATGCCCATGAATAGAACGACGACAGCGGTCGGAGCTACAGTTACGAACGATATGGGCATTTTCAAATTTAAACAGCTTACGAATACGCATGATTTTTCTCTTTGGTTATCTCTAGTTGTCTTTATTTAGTAACTTATCTTAGTAATTTACTGGGGTTTATTTATTTGGGCTGTATTATAGCAAAATTAAGAGCAAATTTGATACTTGCTTTTTTGACTAAACCAATTACAATAGATTTAATTCAACCCTTAAACCTATATCAATTAATAAGATAACTATGCTAACTCCCTCAACTAATCCAAATAGCCCATTAACCCCTGTATGCTAACTCCCTCAACTAGTCCCAATAGCCCATTGACCCCTGATAAAACGATAGAACTAACAGAACTTCGTACAAAATTTAATCAATTATTACTAACACAAATGAACGAAAACCCTAACCAACGTCTTGACCTTAGTAAAATATGGGAACATAGCGACAATTTACCTGAATTATACGAGCAATTAACTGATTTAAAACAATGTCTTGATAGTCTTCGTCCGCTATCAGAAGCACAAGTAAAACGCTTAAATGAAAGTTTTGATGTTGAATATACTTATGAATCTAATCGTATTGAGGGTAATACATTAAGCAAACAAGAAACTCATTTAGTAGTGAATAAAGGTTTAACTATCAAAGGTAAAAGCCTAAATGAACATCTTGAAGCGGTGAATCATCAAGAAGCCATTGATTATATCCGAGCCATTGCTAGTAAAGAAGTTAGTTTTGATAAACGTACTTTACTTGATATACATAGCTTGATATTACATGGTATTGACCGTGATGGCTCTTTAAATTCTAGGGCAGGGCAGTATCGACAAGACGATGTTACCATTTCAGGAACTGATTTTGTGCCACCTATGTTTTTGCAAGTGCCACAATTAATGGAAGAATTTTTTCAGTTTTATGAAGACAATAAAGACACTA
>PDWI01005854.1_pt1 | contig 15686 bp, 11 predicted proteins | sample 1430891 | NCBI WGS metagenome assembly PDWI01 (sample SAMN01162508, study PRJNA174530) | Oral metagenome, whole genome shotgun sequencing project. | biome: Marine environment; feature: Marine mammal; material: Swab sample of the gingival sulcus; isolation source: swab sample of gingival sulcus... | reverse complement strand
GGCTAAATCAACTGGTGCCGGAGGTCGGAATCGAACCGACACGGAGTTGCCTCCGCGGGATTTTGAGTCCCGTGCGTCTACCAGTTTCACCACTCCGGCAATGGGGTGTTTATACCCGAAGATAACTATGCAGGTCAAGGGAAAAGTAGCTTTTACCTTGCTCTTTCCTAAAAGAGAGTACCAGAAAAACGAACAGTTTTTTAACCAGTGTTACTCCACTACCTCAAAACCGATAGCGTCGATGGCCTCTTTTAGTTGTTGTTTACTGACACCGTTATTTTTAAAAGATGCCTCTTTTTTTTCAAGATCAACGGAGACGGAACTGATACCGTCCAGTGCCTCCAGTGTTTTGATTACAGAAGCGGAACAATTCCCACAGTGCATGCCTTCAATTCTTAGTGTTTCCATATCATATCTCCTTTGGTTATGCGTATGCAGGCTGTGTCTTCTCCCACTTGCGCTTTTTTTCTTTTATCTTGATTGGCCTTTTTTTGATTTGCAGTATATCTTTTTCCGAAGAATTCAGGATCTGCTGCAATTCGAGACTCAGCTCGTGGCATGGTTGAATGGTCATATCGGCCAATACATCAATATCAACTTCTCCCTGCTCCGGGAAATTCAGTGTGAGTTGTACCGGAGTATTACCATGAAATTGATAGAAAACATTTTTTATCTTTTCCAGTACCGGACGATTGAGCTGATTGGCCCAGAGACGAACATTAACAGATTCTATAAATTTTTCCCTTGCTTTTTCGAGGGTATCTACTGTTTCGGCGATAATTTTTGGGCCTCGCTCTTCTATCTGTACTTTTCCTTGAATGATAAGAGGCTCGTCTGTTTGTAAAATATTTTTACAATCTTCATAGGTTCTTGGAAAAATGACCACTTCAACACTTTCAAAAATATCTTCAATGGTTAGAAAGGCCATAGCATCGCCTTTTTTGGTGCGGTGTGGTTTGTAGCTCTGGACAAGCCCGCCAATACGGACAGATGCCCCGTCAGGCCAATTCTTGAGTTCGTCAATCTGGCAATCAATAATGCTTTTCAAGGCAGGCATATCCCGTTTAAGCGGGTGTCCAGTGATATAGAAGCCAACGGCATCTTTTTCCTTTGCCAGTTTTTCCCGCTCCTCCCATTCGGGGATATTGGGCATCTCTATTGCTGTTGGTTCTCGCTGCTGTTCGCTTTCCGGCATAACCGCAAAAAGAGACATCTGTCCGCTTTGCAGATCTCTCTGTACGGCCTTGGCCTGCTCCATCGCTTTTTCCAGTACTGCGATAAACTGCGCCCGGTTATAGCCCAGAGAATCAAAGGCTCCGGCGATAATCAGACTTTCAATAACCCGGCTGTTGACCTTTCTCGAATCAACCCGGTTACAGAAATCGGTTATTGATGTATAGGCGCCATTTTTTTCTCGCTCTTCAATAATAATATCAAGAGCTGATTCTCCGACATTTTTTATTGCCGCCATGCCAAAGCGTATCCGATCATCCTTGACGCTGAAATCCTTGAAACTTTCGTTGATGTCAGGAGGTAGAACCTCAATATTATGATCCCGGCATTCGGTGATATAGCGCACCACTTTTTCTGTATTGTTTTTATCGCAGGAGAGCAGTGCTGCCATAAACTGCGGCATATAATGCGCCTTCAGATAGGCCGTTTGGTAACAGACCAGTGCATAAGCTGCCGAATGTGATTTATTAAAACCGTAACCGGCAAATTTTTCCATTAAATCAAATATATATGCGGCTTTATCGACAGGAATATCAAGTTTTTCCGCTCCTGCCATAAATTTAACCTTTTCCTCTGCCATCACCTCAGGCTTTTTCTTGCCCATTGCCCGGCGCAGAATATCAGCATCGCCCAGACTATAGCCAGCAAGAATATTGGCAATTTTCATTACCTGTTCCTGATAGACGATAACGCCGTAAGTCTCCTTCAATACATCTTCAAGCTGAGGCAGAGGATAGACAGCCTCCTTGCGGCCATGTTTGGTATCGACAAAATCATCCACCATGCCCGATTCAAGTGGGCCAGGACGATACAGGGCAACGAGAGCGATTAGATCGCTAAATTGTTCCGGTGCCATCTTGGCCACCAGCTCTCGCATTCCGGCGCTTTCCAGCTGAAAGACTCCAAGAGCATCTCCTTTATCGAGCAGCTCGTAGGTCTTTTTATCATCAAGGGGGATGGTATCAATATTCAGAGCAAGTTTTTTGTCTGCTTTTATATGGTTGACCGCCTTGTTTATAACCGTTAGCGTTTTTAAACCGAGAAAGTCAAATTTAATAAGTCCTGTTTTTTCAGTATGATAGCCATCATATTGGGTGACGGTCTCCTCTTCGCTTGAGCCTCTGCTCAACGGCAGGAAGCGATCCATTGGTCCTGGCGAGATAACCACCCCTGCGGCATGGGTTGAGGTATGGCGGGCAAGGCCTTCCAGCGTTTGGGCAATGGTGAGCAGCTCCTTTATTTGCGGATCGTTTTGTGCCATTTCGCCAAGAGCAGGCTCTATGTCCATCGCTTTTTTGATGGTCATTTTCAACTCCTCCGGCACCAGCTTGGCTACTTTATCAACCACCGGTAATGGGACATCAAGAGCCCTGCCAACATCGCGAATGCAGCCCCTTGCTTTCATGGTGCCATAGGTAATAATCTGGGCAACCTGCGTCTTGCCGCCATAGCGCTGACGCACATACTCAATAACCTCACCTCGCCGTTCCTGGCAGAAGTCGATATCAAAATCGGGCATCGACATTCGCTCAACATTGAGGAACCGCTCAAAGATAAGACCATACGGGATCGGGTCAATATTGGTGATTTGCATACAGAATGCAGCCAGACTTCCTGCCCCGGAACCACGACCTGGGCCTACTGGAATTTCATGATCTTTGGCCCAGACGATAAAATCAGCAACAATCAGGAAGTATGCCGGAAAACCCATCTTGCAGATAACATCCATCTCCATATCAAGGCGTTTTCGGTACTCGATGGCGACGTCGTCGCTATAGGTTCCGGCCTGCCGCATCTCGATAAAGCGGGATTCAAGTCCGTCAAGGCAGGCCTTACGAAACATCGTTTCTGCCGTCTCTCCTTCGGCAATAGGAAAGTCAGGAAAAAAATATTCGCCAAAAGGGATCTCAAGCTCGCATCGCTCGACAATTTCCTGGGTATTGGTGATTGCTGCCGGACAATGGCTGAAATTTCTTGCCATTATCTCTGGTGATTTCACATAAAATTCATCGGTGGAAAATTTGAAGTGTTTGGGGTCGGTGATGGTTTTTCCTGTCTGAATACAAAGAAGAACTTCGTGAGCGTAGGCATCTTCTTTGTTGAGATAGTGGCAGTCGTTGGTGGCAACCAGTTTAATCCCCATCTCTTTGGCTAGCAGTTTAATGCCGTCATTGACTTTCTGCTGCTCGGTGAGGCCGTTTTCCTGCAATTCAAAATAGAGGCGGTCACCAAAAATTTCATAATACTCCCTGGCCTTGGCTCGTGCACCGTCCATATTATCCTTAAAGATAAGCCATGGCACTTCACCTTTGATGCAGGCAGTAAGGGCAATCAAACCCTCATTATGCTGCCTTAATACTTCCATATCTATGCGTGGCTTATAGTAATATCCTTCAAGCTGGGCAATGGTGGCAAGTTTCATCAGGTTTTGATAACCAGTAAGATTCATTGCCAACAGCACCAAATGATTGCGTTGATTCTCCGGTATATTGTCCCGGCAGGTTCGTCCCATTGGGGTGATATAGACTTCACAGCCAACAATGGGTTTTATCCCGGCAGCCTTTGCCTTGAGATAAAATTCCAGCGCGCCATACATAGCGCCATGATCGGTAATGGCAACGCTGTCCATATTGTATTCCTTGCATTTATCAAGGAGGTCGTCAATACGGATGGCTCCGTCAAGAAGGCTGTATTGGGTATGAAGATGAAGGTGGGTAAAGTCTGCGCTCATTTTTTCCTTTTTGTCGTATATTTTTACAGGAGGGGAACTGATCTGTTTACAGTTAGCAATAGCATAGAAAGAACAATTTTCAACCCTTTTTCCGGGTGGTCTGTATAAGCAGTCAGTTTTACGTTAAAATATTTTTTATAAGGAAAATCAAGTATTTATTTTAATATCATCATCTTCTTTATTGATATTGAAGCGTTCGCGCAGCTTGACATAATCCACCAGCTCGGTTCGGCGGACAGATGGGGTGAGAAATGATTCCAGTTTAGTTTTCAGGATAATTGAGTTCATCTCCGTGCTGATTGCAATAACCCCTTCCATGATAATTTTTTGCAAAAGAAGTTCCTGTCTGGTGCGCTCCCTGATGGCGGCGGCAAAGGGCAGAAAAAAGAAGTTGGCAAAGATCAGGCCATAAAGGGTGGAGGTAAGCGCAATGGGTATGGTGGTTATCAGTATATCTGTTTTCTCCATTCCGCCGATCATGGTGATAAGCCCGACCACTGAGCCTATAATACCAAAGGCCGGAAAATAATCGGCAATAGAGCGTAGCACCCGTTCCGAATCTTCCCGGCGGAGTTTGAAAAAATAGGTCTCGGTATTGAGAATATCACGGATCTGCTCTACCTCATAGCCGTCCACCAGACACCCCAATGCCCGGCGCAAAAAAAGGATTGTTGTTTCGTGTTCATCTGCTTGCAGGCTGAGGATACCCTCTATTCTTGATTTTATAGACAGGTCGATAAGAATATTGATGATTTCGGTCTCTTTCTTGATTGGTGTGCGGTAGGCGGAAAGCAGTACCTTGCAGACGATGGCCAGTTGTTCGAAGCGGAAACTGAGCAGGGCGGCGGCAGCTGTCCCGCCGCAGACAATAAGCAGCCCGGAAATATTGCAGTAGAGCCCAAGGTTGCCGTGGAGCAGAAAACCGAGCAGAAAAAGCAGGCCAAAGAGGAAAATACCGAGAATATTTTTAAGTGTCATTTGTGGTAACGGGTAGAATTTGTATGTGGAGGAGCCTTGTTTTTCTGCTTATATTCAAGGGGATTTTGAGATGGTATCCAGCTCCTGTAAAAGCTGTTTTCTTGCTGTCGGGATGGTATCTGCAACTTCAGAGGCATAGAAGCCTGCGCCTGTCCTCTCTTCCAGAATATCTGCCGCCAGACCGTGGAGATAAACGCCGCCGCATGCAGCCATCAGAGGCGCAATTTTTTGACCAATCAATGCAGTGATAATACCGCTCAACACATCACCCATTCCGCCTGTTGCCATTGCCGGGTTGCCTGTTGTGTTGATAAAGGTGGCATTGCCGTCATACACTATTGTGCCAGCCCCCTTCATCACCATAATTGATGGATGTTTTTTCGTAGCGAAAATACGGTGGGCAGTATGTGTAGCGGCAAGGCTGTCTGCAAGAACTTCATTTGCAGGGCATTTTAACAGTCGTCCCATCTCGCCGGGGTGAGGTGTATAGATGCGGATACCGCGGGGAGAATGGAGTTTTTTTCTTGATACGGCAAGAATATTGAGTGCATCAGCATCAACGACAACCGGAATTTTGGCCTCATGGAAGAGATGTAAAACAAGCTCCATTGTTTCCGGGTGCATACCAAGCCCCGGGCCAAGAACAACAGCGTCATAACGCTCAAGGTTCTTTTTTATCTGTGGCCAGTCGGCAGCGGTAAAAAACGTTTTACTTGTTGCCAGAGGCATGGTCATCGCTTCGATAACAGTCTGTTGAAAAATAGCATTATTGGCGCTTGTTGAAGCGAGAGTCACCAGTCCGGCTCCTGCACGCAAGGCGCCTTTTGCGGCAAGAACTGCGGCGCCTGCGCTGCCGTGGCTTCCTGCCACAATCAAGATATGGCCATGACTGCCTTTATGGGCTGCCGGATCCCGTTGCAGTGTTGTTTTTACTGCTGCCAGGGGTGTTGCGGTGATGGGAGAAAGCCCTCCTCTATTGTTTTTGGCAATTACAGGCGGGATGCCTATATCGACAATATCAAGTTTCCCGGTTGCCGCTTTTCCCCGGGCAAGGAGATGCCCCGGTTTGGCGCAATGAAAGGTAACGGTATGATCCGCCTGCACGGCGCAGCCCATTATCTGGCCGGTATCCGCATTTAGCCCGGAAGCAATATCAACAGCATAAACCGGAGTTTTTCTGCCTGGCATCAACTTGTGCGATAACTTATTTATCGCAATAACCGCATCCCTGTAATGCCCGGTAATATCTCTTTTCAGGCCAATACCAAAGATTGCATCAATTATAGAGTGGCAATGAAGTCCTTGTTGCAGTAAAGGAGCAATATATTGGTGGATATTGTCTATCTCTTTTTGGCTTGTCAGGCTATGGCATCGTAAACCTGAGGCACAGGCAATATCAAGGTTGATTTTGGCATCGCCGGATATCTTTTTTTTATCTGTTAATAGAAAAAATACTGGCTGGCAGCCCTGCTGGTGGAGATGGCGGCCAATAACAAATCCATCACCACCATTATTGCCCGGGCCAATAAAGATAAGGCAAAAGCTGTTTTGGCAGTCATCGGAAGAGCGTCTGATAATGTTTGCCATCTTCAGCCCGGCATTTTCCATCAACACAATAGAGGGAATTTTCGCCTCTATCATCGCCTGCTGTTCCAGCATTTGCATCTCTTTTGCAAGGAGGAGTGTCATTGTCTACTCCGTTTCGCTCTGTTGTTTTTTATATTTTTCTCCCGGCATACACTTTCTGCATGGAGAAAAGCCGGCATTAACTGCTGTTTGTTTATCCTTAAAACTGAGTGTACATTCTGTAGAGGTAAAATGGTGGCAACTCTGGATATGAAAAATGCGCCGTTTCGGCTCTCCGCGGACAACCTTTTTCCTGCGCAAGCGGAAAAGGAGCTGCTGTTTTCTGGCAGAAAGTTTTTGCTTTCGGATATGAAAAGTATCAAAAATACGAGTTTTCTTCAGCCCTGTTTTTTCGGGAAGAGCAGAGATGGCCGAGGTGATTGTTTCTGGCACAAGAGGTTTTTCCATCGCTATCCTGTATATCCAGAAGAGTGTAAGAATAAAGAAAAAGGCATTGGGGAGCCACATGGAGACAATAACCGGTAATACCCCATCTTCCGCCATTGTCTTGCCATAGGTAAAAAGGATGTAATAAAGGATAAAAATACCCAGCCCGGCCTGAATGCCGATAGCTTTTTTTCCTGGCCTTGCCTGTAACCCCAAAGGTAGCCCGAGAAGACTTATCAGCATGCAGCCGGCAGGGAGAACCAGACGTTTGTGAAATTCAATAAGATATTTTCGTTTTTGATAGATGAGCTTTTTTATTTTCTTTTGTCCTTCCATTGTGGTGGTTGCAGCTTTAAGTATTTTTTCCTGCGTTGTAATTTTTGCTGCAGCATCAAGAAGTTCCCCCATGCTCATAATGTCCCTGTCCTTTACTCGTGCCGCCTTGCCTTGTGGTGGTTTAAGGGGGATATTAAGCTGGTAACGTTCAAATTGAACAATCTGTGCTTGATGATCTCCCGGTTTATGCAGGCTGCCGTTATCAAGCTGCAGCATGATACTCATTTTTCCTTGCTCGCTTGTCATCTGCCCTGTTTTTGCCATTACTATGGTCGGCAGGGTAGCGTCTCTCATATCGGAAACCCATACGTTTGACCACTGTCCTGTTTTTTTGTCTATAGAGTCGACATGGACAACGACATCGCCAAGGGCTTCTGTAAAATTATGTGCTTTTATCCCCTTGCTTGCCTTTTCCCGTAAAAGCTGTTGTGTCATCTGTTTCATGGAACTTCCGCTTAAAGGGATGAGATGGGTGGAAAAATAGCCGGCAAAAAGGGCTATAGCACTGGTTATTATCACTACCGGCGGAATCATGGTAAAAACACTGATCCCGCTTGCCTTGAGGGCAAGAATCTCCGAATCGTTGGTGAGCCGGGTAAATCCGATAGTAACGCCAAGCATTGCCGCCATTGGCAGGGTATAGAGGAATATATTGGGAAAAAGATATGACAGAATACGAATAAAATCGGCAAAGCCTATATCCAGCTCCAGCACAAAATTAAGAAAAGGGATCAACTTTACCAGCAAGAAGACACAGTTGATAATCAGAAAGCTGGCAAAAAACGGCGCCAGCATTTCTGTTGCCAGATAGCTATAGAGAAGACGTGGTTGGAGTTTGCTTGCCATGATCTATTTGTGCCTACTGTTTCTTCTGTGCTGAGGCATCCTGGCGCAGCCTGTTTAACGGCACTGTAAAATGGTTATAAATGAATTTTTTGTCCCACCACTCCTTTGGCTCAACAAAGACGCCATGAACGAGCATTGAAAAATGGAGATGATCGCCGCCAGCCATTCCTGTTGTGCCGGTGCGCCCAATAATCTCTCTTTTTTTAACATTTGTGCCGGGGGTAACATCAATCTGGCTGAGATGAGAGTAGAGGCTGAATATCCCCTGGCCGTGGTCGATCATCACCATCTTGCCATAAATTCCCATATAATCGGCATAGGCGATAATTCCACTATTTGCTGCCTTTATTTTATCGTGCCGGATTGAGGCAATATCTACCCCCAGATGCACCTGGTGGTCGACCACTTTCTGTTGATAGAGATAGGAGCGATATTCGGCAAATCCGGCTCTTTTACTTCCTGCCATACGCTTGAAGGCGCCATGCCATAACTGCTCTGGAGAAGTTTTTTCGCATATTGCTCTGATTGCGGCTGCATTTTGCTGGCGTACAGTATTGTTAATATAAAGATATTGCGCCAGCATATCGCCTTTCATCTCGGGATAATGCTGCCGAAATTCAGGGATTTTGCGTTGAAAAAAAGCGTCGCTGAGATTGATGGTATCCTTTTTTTTCTGGTGGGAGATGAATGTGGTTGTTAAGGGCACGATGGTACGGTGTGTTGCATTATCGGTAACAACAACAGCAAATTCAGACAGGGATTGAGTGCTGTATGGCACTCCATAGTAGGCTACAAAAACATTCTTTTCTTTGCTCTCGACGGGATACGCCTGGTTGAAGTGTCCATTGACCAGTACGCCGGTGGTGATATCTGCAGCCTCTGTCTGATAGATGACAGAACCAGCTCTGCCGGGGCTGACACTGTGTTCAACGTGGAGGGGGCGCACGCTGGAGCCCTGCATCTCAAAAGTTATTGTTTTTTTCAGAGTTTTCTGATTTCCGCCGTAGTGGTTGCGCAGGGAAAAATCGTTGACTTCAAGCACAAACTGCACTGCACCGCTTCCTGTTTTTGGCCTCTTGCAGTCTACCTTAATAGTTGCTTTTTCCTCCAGTGGTGCAAAGGGGGGAATATTGCCTGTACGCTGATTTTCCTTATGATAGAGAACCGTGCGCATATCTTTCTCCACAGCAATAAGGCGGATACTCCTGATGCCGCTTTTCTGGTCGGATGCCTTTATTGAGATGGTAAAATTGTCACTTTTCCATAGCCTGTCTATATGTATTTCTGCTTGTGGAATCTCGCTTTCAAAGAGAAAATACCAGGTTGCTCCTGTCGCTACGGTGGCAAGGGAAAGCAGCAAAACAAAAAACAGCCTTATTTTTCGTAAGGTACTTTGTGATGAAGGATAGTCGTACATAATGTTGTGTTTCTTGTCGGATATAAATAAGCGGGTTATTCTTCCAGCCACAGGATCTCATAGCGCTCCAGATGTAGCTCCGCCAGTGCCACAATTTCGATGGTTTTTCCCGTCTGTCGTTCCAGTACAGCAAGATTATCCCACTCTTCCTCGTTGAAGATGGCGGCAATATCCGGGTTTACCCGAAGCTGTATTGTGGTTGCCTTTTTTGTGCCTGCATCCCGTTCCAGTTGTCGCAGAATATCATAGCATATTGTGCGCCTGGAGCGGAGCATTCCTTCTCCTGCACAGTATTTACACGGCTCACACATAAGCTGGTGCAGGTTTTCACTGCTGCGCTTACGGGTCATTTCTACCAGACCAAACTCAGAGAGCCGTAGAATATTGATCTTGTTTTTATCATTTTTTACTGCATCAAGAAAATGGCTGTAGAGTTCTTCCCGATGCTCATCGTTTTCCATATCAATGAAGTCGATAATGATTATCCCACCGATATTACGTAGTCGTAGTTGGTGGGCAACTTCTGTTGCCGCTTCCATATTGGTCTTGAATATGGTGGCATTGAAATCATTTTTGCCGACAAAACCGCCGGTATTAACATCAATGACTGTCAACGCTTCGGTGGATTCAATAATGATGTATCCGCCGGAGCGCAGCCACACCTTTTTGTCCATGGCGCGGGTAATCTCCATTTCGATATTGTGCGCTTCAAACAGCGGCACCGGATCCTGATAAAGCTCAATCCGGTCAATGAGCTGGGGAGCAAAGGTTTGCGCATGTTTCAGTAATTTACCGTATGATTCGGCGTTGTCTATGACCAGACGATCAACGTTATTATTGAAAAAATCCCGAACTGCGCGAAAGGTGATGTCCAGATCCTGATGTACCAGGGAGGGAGAGGGGAGCTTTATCGCCTTGTCAATAATCTCTTCCCACAGGGTAAGGAGATACTCCATATCGGCCTCGATCTCTTCAAAGGATGCTGTCGCCGCCATGGTACGGGCAATAAATCCCTCATTTTGTGGTCGGACTTCTTCAATCAGGGCTTTTATCCTTTCTCTGCTCTCTTCATCCTCAATTTTTCTGGAGATGCCGATATGATCAGTTTGTGGCAAAAAAACAAGGTTTCGGCAGGGAAGGCTGATATGGCAGGTAAGCCGTGCTCCCTTGGTGCCAATCGGCTCTTTGCTTACCTGTACCAGAATTTCTTGATTTTCTTTGAGAATATCCTGAATATGCAATTCCTGTGTTTTCATATTGGTGTTTGCACAATCTCTGATACATGGAGCGAAAGCGTCGGATTGTGCGGCAATACAGACATCATCGACATGGAGAAAACCGGTACGCTCCAGTCCTATGTCGATAAAGGCAGCCTGCATTCCAGGAAGAACACGTACAACCCGTCCCTTATAGATATTTCCTATAAGGCCACATTCGGCAGGCCTTTGCATATAGTATTCGCAGAGAGAACCCTCCTCCATGATGGCAAGGCGTACTTCGTAACTCGCGGCATTTATAAGAATTTCTGTTGTCATAGAAAAGGTGGTATTCGTCCATTCTGTAGAATTTGGTAGTAAAAAGTACCAGATAGAAGCAAACGCATTAAACATATTGATTATACAGTAAAAAGCAGGCAAAAATCTATAGCGAAGCGTAAAAAAGTATATCTTTTTATATGAGATAACAGTATCATGTTGCATGAAATATGTTAAATATATAGTATATTCAAATGGTTATGAAATATTTGCCTGTCAGTGTTATTATTCCCGTCTATAACAGGGCCCTGTTGGTGCAACGGGCACTGAATTCGGTTTTTTGTCAATCCATATCCTGTTCAGAAGTGATTGTGGTTGATGATGGCTCTACCGATGATACGCCTGCTGTTCTTGCGGCAATTGCGGCGGAAAGTCCTCTGCTTAAGGTTGTCAGACAAGAGAATCTGGGGCCGGCGGCGGCGCGTAATACGGGGATAAAAGCGGCAACAAATGACTATCTTGCCTTTCTTGATTCAGATGATCACTGGCACAAAAAAAAGCTGGAAAAACAGTATGCAGTTCTTGCTCAAAGTGATTTTCTTATCAGCCATACTTATGAAAGGTGGTTGCGCAATGGCCAGCATCTCAACCAGAAAAAGTTTCATATCCCTAAGCATGGAGACATCTTTGAACACTGTTTGCGTCTTTGTGCCGTTGGTATGTCAACGGTTATCGCAAAGCGGGCTTTTTTTGATACCGTTGGTCTGTTTGATGAGAGTATGCATTGTTGTGAAGATTATGATCTGTGGCTGCGAGCCAGCGCTCGCCTTCCCTTCCTTTTGGTAGCGGAGGCGTTGACGGTGAAGGAGGGCGGTCGTGCTGATCAGCTTTCACAAAAATATCGTATGGGCATGGATGAATTGCGCATTGGCAGTATCCGCAGACTGCTGTCTGCAGGGCAGCTGATGGAGAACCAGAAAGATATGGCGCATGCCGAGCTGGTGCGTAAATTGCAAATTTTTGGTACTGGCTGTATAAAGCATGGCAGGGTTGAATTGGGCCGAAAATATCTGGCATTGATTGATTTGTATCAGTAGTTGCTTGCCGACAAACTTTGATTGAATCTACGTGCTGAATTAGCTCGCAATTTTTATTATTTATACAATGAAGAAAAAGAGCTGGAAAGATCCATCCCGTTATCTGAAAAAGATTTATGTTGAAGAGTCTCTATTTGATCTTGCGTATACACAAGAGATTCTTACCAGAGCTGATCTGCCGTGGCATATTGTGCCTGATCGCAGCTCGCCAAACGATTTGGACAAGGATTATATATCCGGGCTTTCCCAGGGTAAAAAAGAGCTTTTTCTCTGCGCCAATCGGGGGATTTTTTTTAAGCCTTGTCCGGGGACACGGGAGTATCAATGTTGCGATTATCAGGTGCTGGGATGCGGCGCAGGTTGTCCTATTGACTGCGTTTACTGTATCTTGCAGGCATATTTGAATGCACCGTGGATTCTGCATTTTGTTAATATCGATAAAATGTTTGCCGAGCTTGATGCAGGGCTTAAAGGTGCAGGGGCGGATATGTTTTTTCGCATCGGTACCGGCGAATTTACCGATTCGCTTGCTCTTGACCGGATTACAGCGCTAAGTATCAAGCTGGTGCCGTTTTTCAAAGATAGAGAAAATGCGGTGTTGGAGCTGAAGACCAAAAGCGCTGTTATTGAGAATTTGCAGTATCTGGAACATAATGGGCGCACGGTGGTTGCCTGGTCGCTTAATAGTCCGGCGATTATGAAAAGTGAAGAGATTCGCTCCGCCACCCTTGATGAACGCCTTACTGCGGCGGCACAGTGTGCTGAATGGGGCTATCAGCTTGCCTTTCATTTCGACCCGATAATTGAATATCCGGGCTGGCAGGAGGGGTATAGAGATACTATTTCCCGACTCTATTCAACAGTCCCTGCAGAAGCGATTGCCTGGATTTCTTTGGGTGCTTTACGTTATATTCCGCAGCTCAAGGAGATTGGTATCCGTCGTTTTCCCCATTCTCGTATCTATTATCATGAGTTTATTGACGGTCTTGATGGAAAATCAAGATATTTTCGTCAACGCCGTGTAAATCTGTACCAATATATTTATTGCGAATTGCAAAAGAGGGCAGCAGGGCGAACCTGTATTTACTTTTGTATGGAAAGTGATGAAATCTGGCAGGAAGTTATGGGGTTTATGCCGCAAGAGAGGGGTGGATTGCCGCGGATGCTTGATCGTTCGGTGAATAGAGGCTAGTTTTTTCTTGTTCTTTGATGGGAGTTGAGTCATAGTAAACTCTTCTTAAAGGAAGTTATAACAGCTCAGGGAGTTTTAGTTACGAGCAATAAGGGAAATGGCAAAGAGAATTTTTTATAGGAGAGTGAGATGGTAAACAAGGTTATTCTTATTGGCAATCTTGGCCGCGATCCAGAGTTACGGTATACCCAGAGCGGCACTGCGGTTGCGACCCTGAATATGGCGACCAGCAGGCGCAGAAAGGATCAGGATGGGAATTATATAGACGAGACAGAGTGGCACCGGGTGATTGCCTGGGCAAAAACAGCAGAGTTTTGTGGCAATTATCTGTCAAAAGGCCATAAAATTTATGTCGAAGGACGGCTGCAAACGAGAAAATGGACAGATCAGAATGGGCAGGATCGCTATACAACGGAAGTGGTTGCAGAAAATCTGCAAAGCCTCACACCGAAAGGCAGCGGTTCGATGGGAGGTTTTCAGGAACCGCCTCTGCCGGATGATCCTTTCGGCTCCGGTGGTTCCATGAGCGGTGGTTTTACTTCCGATGTTGGAGGCGACCCCGGAACCGGCGATGATGTTCCGTTTTAGAAGCCCTGTTCTCTGAAAAATAACAAAGCCATTTCCGTAGATGGAAATGGCTTTGTTATTTTTGGCTTCTAAGTTTTTTATGAGTTAATAAATTTTTTCAGACTTAAGCAGTTCTCTCTTCATTTCCCTGAGTTTTTGCGAAAGATCAACAAGGTATATATGGGGATTGACCAGACGGCAGATCTCCTCGGGAAGTGAGGCAACTTCGGTGGCGGCGTATTTACGTATCTCTTCCAGTGATGGAGGATCGTAAACCAGAGTACCTTTTTTGAAAATGGGAACCTGGAGTTCTTTTGTAGTAAAGTTTTTCAGAACTTTTGTGCGCCAGCGGTATTGCGGGTGAGAGATGGGATATTTTTCCTCTGTGACCTCCTCCTCTTTCAGCATGATCAGATCGGCTATGGTCTTTTCGCTGGTACGATCATAAAAGCGGACTGTCTTTTTGAAAGAAGGGTTGGTTATTTTTGCAGGATCGTTACTGATCTTTATTCGCGGCAGGATTTGTCCATCTTCCTCAATTGCTGCCAGTTTATAGACTCCGCCAAGAATGGGGGCTGATCTGGAAGTGATAAGGTTTTCTCCGACGCCAAAAATATCTATTTTTGCATCCTGTTGAATAAGAGAGAGAATAACCGTTTCACTTAATCCATTGGAGGCGATGATCTTGCAATCATCAAAGCCCGCTTCGTCAAGCATTTTTCTTGCTGATTTAGATAGATAGGCAAGGTCTCCGCTATCCAGTCGGATCCCCTTGGGGCGATGCCCCAGCGGTAGAAGAATGTCGTTGAATACCTTGATTGCATTTGGTACGCCGGATAATAGCGTATCGTAGGTATCAACTAAAAGTACGCAATTTTCAGGATTTTGTCTTGCATAGGTGCAAAATGCGTCATATTCAGAGCCTGCAAGCTGTACCCAGCTATGGGCCATGGTGCCAAGGGAGGGGACACCGAACATCTTTTCGGCAAGGACGGTGGATGTTCCTGCCACTCCGCCAATATAGGCTGCTCTGGCACCATAGACGGCGGCATCGGCACCCTGAGCGCGGCGGGCTCCAAACTCCATCACCGCACGGTGTTGTGCCGCCATAACAACTCTGCTGGCCTTGGTGGCAATGAGGGATTGATGGTTGAGGGTGAGAAGAAGCATGGTCTCAATAAGCTGTGCGTCAATAATTGGGGCGCGCACAGTAACCAGGGGTTCCTGCGGGAAGGCAACGGTGCCTTCCGGCATGGCATAGATATCGCCACGAAAACGGAAATTGCGCAGATAGTCGAGAAACCCTTCGTCGCTGATGCCTTTTTGGCGAAGCAGTTGAATATCTTCCTCTGTAAAATGGAGATTTTTTATATAGTTGATAAACTGCTCAAGGCCGGCAACTATAACATAGCCGCCATCTCCGGGGATGCTGCGAAAGAACATATCAAAATAGACAATCTTATCCTGTAATCCATTTTTGAAATAGCCCTGTGCCATTGAAAACTGGTAAAAATCTACCAGCATGCTAAGATTTCGTCTGTTCATGGTCTGTTATCGTAAATGTTCTGGGTTAACTCGTCACTGTCCACATAGGCATAAGCACTATGGTTATGGATCGATTCAAAACTTTCCACACTGGCGGAAAACCAGGTAATATCGGGGTGGGCAAGGGCAGAGGTCGCAACCTTGCGTACCACATCTTCAACAAACATCGGATTATTATAGGCCTTTTCAGTAACATATTTTTCGTCAGGCCGCTTGAGCAGGGCATAGAGTTCGCAGGAAGCGGACTCCTCTACCA
>PDWI01006778.1_pt1 | contig 15690 bp, 14 predicted proteins | sample 1430891 | NCBI WGS metagenome assembly PDWI01 (sample SAMN01162508, study PRJNA174530) | Oral metagenome, whole genome shotgun sequencing project. | biome: Marine environment; feature: Marine mammal; material: Swab sample of the gingival sulcus; isolation source: swab sample of gingival sulcus... | reverse complement strand
ACACTGTTCCCTTCCCCGTCAAATGCTTTTTATTGCAGCAACTGTTCTCGTGAAGTCATGGATATTCTGCGTCAGGCTAAAAACTATTACGAATTTGTTGAACAGACAAAAAATATGCTGGAAGAGCTGGGTATAGAAACAGACAGCCTTGGAGAACTTTTCAAGCAGACAGCAGAAGCGTTGAAACAGACTGAGGAGCTAATTAAACAAACGGATATGGATATAAGAAATCTGGAACAAATTGGAGACGCTTTAAAAAACAATCCTTTGGAATTGTTAAGAAAATTAGCCATCAAAACCTCTGAGCTTGAGACGAAACGGGCTGATTCAAATTTGTTAATCCAGGTTTTTAATGAATTGTATCCCGAACAATCAGTTTTTGCCGAACTCGCAGGGGCATCTCAGGAGGATATAGATGAAGTAAATGCCATCTATCAAGAGCACTACGATACATGGTCAAGAGCGATAAATGAAGCAACACGAGCAACTTTTAGAGTAAGTGGTGACCAGTTAAAAGAGTTGGAGGAAGACGGCGAATTAAGAGAATACATATCCGGCTTGCTGAACACTCCTGAAGCAAATTTACAAGCATTACAGGCTGCAAACTCTCTTGCTGCTGTTCAACTGGATGAGAGCCGAAAATTACGAGCTCTGATAGCTACCCAGGCACAGGAAAGTGGAATTAACAGAATGAAGACAGAAAAAGAGGATGAAAAAGCCAAAGAGCGGTTGCGAAAGGCAACCGCTACGGATCAGCTGAAAGAAATTCATGATGAACCAGCTAATTGGTATTAGTACCATTTCGCTGGTTCATCGTGAATCTTCTTTAATTTATCGGTGGCAAACGGATCATGTTTTCTCTTTTTTTTGCCACCTGTTTTAAAACAGGCAGTAATAATTGTTTCAATTTCTTTACTGGAGAATTGGTTGTCTTGAATCGCTTGGACAATGTTTTCTGCCGTAATGTTTTTAACATCAACCTTTTTAACAGAAACAGTATTTGTTGAGTCGCAACCTGCAGATAATAAAACCATAAGAGTGGCACAAGAAATGAAAATACGCATATTGATCCCCCTGGTTATTCTTGGTGTTTTTGTCTCTGGATTTGTCTTGATTCCAGATTATTGCCTTGCAGATACAGAAAGTTCAATTATAGCAGAAATCAAAAATGAATTCTATAACAAATCCTTGGATTATGGCGATAAATTAAAGGGTTTTGCTCTTGGAATCTTTAGACTTTTTCTGTTGGTAGATATTGCTATTTTTGGCGTAAAAGCTGCTCTAAATCGTTCAGATTTAGGAGAAATAATAAGTGGCTTTATAATGATGCTTCTTTGGGCTGGATTTTGCTTCTGTGCTATCACATACTATCAGGATTGGACTCAATATTTACTGGATAAATCCTTCAATATATCAACAACAGTTATTCTTACTCCAGTAGATACAGGATTTCAGCTTGTGAAGAATGTTCTTGACTTAATGCACGAAGCTGAGTGGAAAGAAATTCTGGCGTATGTCATCGTCCTCTGCATCATTTTGATATGTTTTGCTTTAATGACTGCTCGCATGCTGATTGTGCTTTGCGAATCCTATATAGCAATGAATGTGGCCATTTTAATGTTGGGTTTTGGTGGGGCGGGAATAACAAAAGATTACGCTATCAATGCCATGCGTTTTGCCCTGAGCGTTGCTTTTAAATTGCTTACGATGCAACTCATTATGGCTGTTGGCCTCTCATTTATCAATGATCTTAAAGTAGTAGAGCATATGGCGCTACAAGATTTATTCGTTTTTATTGCTTGTACCGTCATTCTCCTTGCCTTGATTCAATCCCTTCCGGAAACAGTTGCTGGAATTATTAACGGTAGTCATGTGGGCAGTGGCGTTGGTTTGAAAGCTGCCCTTGGTGCCAGTGTTGGAGCGATGGCCGGGGCTGCAATGGGTGGAGCTGGTAAGGCTGCTGGAGCTGCCCAGACTGCTACCCGTGGGGCTCAAATGCTTTCAGCAGCACATAAGATTGCCAGTCTTGAAGGACATCAGGATGTTAAGAAAAGTGTCAACAGCATGTTGGGTGCAGGAGGGCAGACCACTGGAAACAGCTTCAAAGATAGTATGGAGCATTTGAAAAGAATGGGCGGTGCTATATACAGTGCAAACCAGCAAGCCCGCCACTCGATGAATAAACACAGTACACAGGCAAGACGAACAAAGGCTAATTTGCAGAGTAAGGCAAAAGAAGCAGCCGATGCTAAAGAGATGATGAAACAATAAGGAGCTTTCTATGGATTTGGTGGCAAAACAAAAACAAATAGATAACCCGTATCTTCATGCCCGTGAAGAATGGCTGGAACGGTATGGCAGCTATATAGCACGAGCAAGGCAGTGGCGGATCACAGCTATTGTCAGCCTGATTATTACCATCCTCTGTCTGGTTGCAATATCATTGCTCATTAACCAAAAAAAAGTTGTGCCGTACGTTGTCCTGATGGATGACCTGGGCAAAACTGTTGCCGCAGGAAGAATAGAAAATCTGGCAGCAACCCCTCAGCGTGTTGTTCAGGCATCAATAGCATCAGTTATAGAATGCTGGAGAACAGTTACCGTTGATACCGAACTCCAAAAAAGAATGATTGCAAGTCTCACAGCTCATACCGCTGGAGCTGCAAAGGGCATGCTGAAGGAATGGTATCAATCGAATAACCCTTATGAGATCGCCAAATCCGGCAGCCTGATCAATGTAGAGATAACCGGCCTGCCACTACCAGTCAGTAATGATAGCTACAGGATTGAATGGCTGGAGATTGTCAGAAATCATAGAGGACTGGAATTGTCGCATCAGGGCTATGAAGGTATTGCTACCGTTAAGACAATACCTCCAGCTGATGAAGAAATAATTTTGAAAAATCCCGGTGGTGTGTACGTCACAAATCTTAGCGTATCTAAAATTATTAAGTAAAAGAGGAAAAGATAATGAGATCAAAAAGTATGAGCAGATTTTTAGGGATAACAGTTATTTCATTTTTGGGAGTCTTCTTTTCTCTTCAACTTCCAGCACAAGCCGCTTCCAAATCAAAAATCCGTTTATCTCCTGATATCGTCAAGTTGAACAAGAAAGAAATTCGTGCCCTTAATCTGACGGGAAACTGGATAAAATCAGGTGCGGAACCATTTTTGTTAGAGGGCAAACTTACATATGTGCATGGTTCTGGTGGCTATCCGACAATAATATCAGCACCGATGCAAGTTTCTGACGTTGAGTTACAGCCTGGTGAAAGTATTAACGAAATTGTTGTTGGAGATTCTGCCCGGTGGATTGTTGCGCAAGGGATGTCCGGCAATACCGAACATATTTTTATAAAGCCTGTTGATTCTGGTTTACAAACTTCTGCTGTTATAACAACGGATCGTAGAGTCTATCACTTACGGCTTATATCGAGACAAAAGGATCATATGCCTTATGTCGGTTTTGTCTATACAACTGACTTGCGAGAACAGCTCGCCACCGAAGATGCAGAACAACGCAGGGAAAAACAATGGCAGACAACGACAATCGCTGATGGTTCGCAAGTTGATATCTCAAGTCTGAATTTTAATTACACTATTACAGGTGATGCCCGTTGGAAGCCTGAACGAGTTTATGATGATGGAACAAAAACCTATATTCAGCTTCCGACAACTGTATCCGGAGGAAATGAGATACCCGTATTGCTTGTACAGAAAGGGGATAGAGATGTCCTGGTAAATTATCATGTCAAAGGCCAAAATGGTCGTGCAATACAGGTTGATGGTTTGTTTGAGAAAATAGCTCTGGTGATTGGTGTTGGAAAAAGCAGGGAGGTTGTAGAAATTACCAGAAATAAAATAAATAAAACGTCTCGGGTTGTGAAAATGGAAAAGGAGGGGCAGAAATGAGAAATTTTATTTATTCCTTCCTTTTGGTCTTATTTGGATTCTCATTTTCCTCCTGTACGATGCCAACACATACAGGACAAATGGGGAGAGCTTCTTACGTTGGAGAATTACCTCAGGATGCTCTCGCAACAGAGAGAATTGCAGATGACTGTCTCTCTATTTTGATGAAAGATTATCCTCCTGGTCATACAGCTCTCTCTGTTGTTTTACCTCTTCCAGGCCAACAAAAAGATAATTTCAGTAGTTATTTTGAAAAAAGCTTGAGAGAAAAAGGTTTCCAGATTTCGTCTACCGCTCCAATAAAAGTTGGCTGGTTACTTGATGCCCTGCAGTCTTCTTCTGCCCAACCTTTAGATGGTGCCGTGTCGTCTGATAGCGCAAGGAATTGGTATATTACATTTTGGATAGAAAATGCCGGGAGCAAGCGCATCCTGAACAGAGTCTATGATAGTGCTGGAAATCCGGTTGCTGGATTTGCTGCCTCTGGTGATGAATAAGGAGAAAACTATGGAACAATCACCAAACGGATTGCGGCCGCCGAGGGTTCCACGCACGGGACTGAGTAAACGCCCTCTGTATATTCTTATCCTTGCTGTTTTAGCTCTTATGGCAGCGTTGTTCTATGCTGTGGAATACAACGACCAGAAGCAGCAAAGACGTATGGAAGAAGAAAAGACTACTGTTGGTGTAGATGATAATATTTTAACGCAAATAAATAGTGAAGGGCTTGTTTTGCCTCCGGTGGATCAGACAGTTATAACTGCCCAACAACCAGCAATTACACCTCGTAAGTCTCTTATTGTGGAGTTCGGTGGCAAGAATAATCAAAAGTCTGAAAGTGATACGGAAATTACTCGTAAACAGAAACTTGTACTAAGTGCGCTTTCTGCTCCGCTGATTGCTCAACAAAACAATTCGGCAGCTCGACCAGGAGAGACACTAACAAAAGTTGATGAGACCAGCAGGAGAGGGCGGGCTTCAGATGAGTATAGGAGACGAGCTGCTGAACATGGAAGTGGAGCGTACAGCAATCCTCATGGTTATGATCCTGCCGCAGATATTGACCGGGAAAAGTTCTTCACTCGTGCTGATATAAGTGGTAGTCATGGCTGGTTATCTCGTTATACAAGAGAATCTGGAAGGCGTTACGAAATAAAAACAGGTACTGTTATTCCTGGTGTGATGATAACCGGCATCAACTCTGACTTACCCGGGGTGATGATTGCTCAAGTTTCGCAAAATGTATACGATACGGCAACGGGCAATCACTTACTACTTCCACAAGGTGCAAAACTATATGGTGTATACGATTCTCGTATCGCTTACGGGCAATCTCGTGTGCTGATTGCCTGGAATCGTGTCATTTTCCCGGATGGTACAAGCGTTACTCTTGGAGCATTTCCAGGTACTGATGTCTCTGGGTATGCTGGTTTTAATGACAAGGTAAATAATCATTATTTACGTGTCTTTGGTGGTGCATTTCTTATGTCTGCAATCATTGGTTCCACCGCTTACGCTATAGACTCAATGGATCACTCCAGCAATGATAATCCTAGTTTGCAGGATGAGCTTGGCTCTGCCCTGGCTTCCCAAATGAGCCAGGCCGCTCTCAAGTTGCTGGAGAAAAATATCAATATCAAACCAACGATTGAAATTAGACCAGGCTATCAATTCAATGTCATTACGACCAAAGACATTGCATTTAACAGCAGTTATACGCCTGTTTCCTATTAAGGAGGGATTTATGAACGAAAACAATAAACGAATTGAAAATCGGGCAAAATGGCAGCAAGAGCTACAACACGGTGATGGCAAGTTATGTGAGCATGAATTGATTTTTGCTATGCGGGATAATTACCATGAATTCACGCTTGATATACAAACAATTCTTGAGTGTCTGCTGGCAGCAGAAAGAGAGGGGGCTGTTCCTGAGCTGTCGGCGGTCTGGTGGAGTAAGGTCATGAATCACTATCGTCTTATGGTGCCGGAATTCATCAATGAACAGAACCAAGAATATCACGAGCCAGAGCGTTAAGCCGTTCGTTTTTTACAAAGTCTTTTTTATGTAGAATCTTTTGGTAGAAGTCATGGTCAAAGATAATATCCTCTTTATAAATTGTTTTCGGAACAATGCTTTTTCCCTCGGTCGTGGTAATGATCATCGTCATTTTTTCACTAAGAGTATTGTTGCTAAAGCAGCTCTTATGCTGGATGAAAGCAACGTTGAGATCGAGAAAAGCCCTCTTTCCGTTTTCTTCTTTGGCCGTGATCTGTCCGTCACCGGTAATTACCGCATTAGAAAGAGCCTGGTCAATCGCTTCAAGCAATGCACTGTTTTTAATGTATTGCATATAAAGAGGTTGGGCGTGGGACATATAAGCAAAAATCCAGGGAGTGTTAAGCTGGGACGCTCCTATATAAAGGTAACCTTCTGCCGCTTTGTAGGTCGCAAGCATTTTTCTGAGCAGATTCTCAGAAAAGTTGATCCCTGTAACCTTTTTAAGAATGTAAACAATACGGTCAAATTCGTTAATTACCGTAGAAAGGATTTTCAGGGGAACTCCGTCAATACTACTCTTTCTGTCTTCTTTTTGCGGATTTGCCCGAGGGAGATAAAGAGGGCAGTTTTCCAACGCTTCTTTGTCAAACGAAGCAAGCTTTTCAATGGTCTTATTACCATGTCGAGCATAAGGGGCAGGGAGTTTGTACAAGCCGATAATCTGGGTCGGATTATCGCAGGCAGGGCAAACAGCAAAATAGTTTTCTTCTCCTATTGTATTCACCTGATACCACGGGTGTTGTTTGCCTGTTTTTTCTTCAAAATTTTCGGGTGTAACAGGGAAATAACGAGTGTCTTCGATACGGGTCTTAAAAATTTTCATACTGTCCCCAAAATGAAATTACCAGTAACGGCTTTAGTCTGAAAGAAGGATACTGTTTTATAGCATAAAAATAAATAGATAACTCTAATGAGCAAGCAATACGGCCATCAGTCAAGAAAAAGATTCTCAGCCGGTACTATCTGTATTCTTTTTACCATCTTTTTTTGGGGTGTAGTCGTCTTTTTAATGATGACTAACTGGATCGGTGAATTTTACGATTTTCATTCTGATTTGGGGCTTCCTGTAGAAATCTTTGGCGTATATGTCTATACACCGTTAGCAGTTATGAGCTGGCCTCTTGAACTATGGACTGTTGCAGAGAGAGAACTGATAATTCAGAAAGCTCTCACAAGCTTTGTAGTACCTATTTTTCTGATTTCTATATTTATTGTTCGACAGACCAGCGGTGCAATAAAAGATTTGCATGGTTCTGCAAAATGGGCAACACGCAAAGATATTAGAGATATTGGTTATTTTGAAGGAAAGGGCGTTTATGTCGGGGGATGGTGGGATGGAAACCAACAACTTTACTTGCGGCATGATGGCCCCGAGCATGTTTTATGTTTTGCTCCAACTCGCTCAGGTAAGGGAGTGGGGTTGATTCTACCGACTCTACTCTCCTGGGAACACTCGTCTGTTGTTCTGGATATCAAAGGTGAAAACTGGGCATTAACGAGTGGCTTTCGAAAAAGTCAAGGTCACAATGTTATCAAGTTCGATCCTGCAGACTACACTAAAAGCTCTGCCCGTTTTAATCCTTTAGAAGAAATCCGCTTACGATCTGCACGAGCAATATCTGATATACAACAGCTTGCTGTAATGTTGCTTGACCCTGAAGGCAAGGGGATGACCGAACATTGGGATAAAGCCGCCAATGCTTTTTTCGGTGGTATTATTCTGCATACGCTCATTGTGATTCACAGTAGAGAACAACGTATCGCATCGCTTACGGATGTTTCTCTAATGCTTGAAGACCCTGACCGGGAAACTGGTGTTCGAGGGCTTTTTAAGGAGATGATTCGTACCGATCACGAGAGGCTTTTACTTGAAATGTTCCCTGAAATGAGCAGTGATCTTTGTCGATCAATGCACATCTTCTGTGCTGCTGGAGCAAGAGGAATGCTTGCCAAGGCTGAAAAGGAGATGTCTGGTGTTGTTTCAACAGCAACGGCAAATCTTGGTTTATATCGTGATCCTGTTGTTGCATACAATATAAGTACCAGCGATTTTAAAATCGCGGATATGATGAACCATGTAAATCCTGTCGATCTCTACATGGTTATATCCCCGGCTGATATAGACAGGTTGCGTCCTCTAATCCGTATATTTGTTACTCAATTTCTGGGTAGACTACTGGAAAAGATGGAGTTTGGCGGTGGTGGTACGAAGGTCAGCTACAAGCATCGGCTGCTTTTGCTACTGGATGAATTTACCTCTCTTGGTAAAATCCCGATTATTGAGAAAGCTGTTGCATATATGGCCGGGTATGGAGTGAAGGGATATTTCATTGTCCAGGACACGAAGCAGCTTAATGCTGCATACGGTCAAGATAACTCCCTGATGGCAAATTGTCATATCCGGATTGCTTACGCTCCGAACATTCCAGAAACAGCAGAATATCTTTCTAAATTGGTTGGGACAACTACGATTGTCCAGCGTAAAAAATCCATATCCAGGGGAAAATCTCACTCAACTTCTGTAAGTGTCCAGGAGACAGCCCGGCCACTGCTCACACCAGACGAATGTTTACGATTGCCCGGTATTCGTAAAACAAAAACAGGTATAGAATCTGGCGATATGCTGATTTTTACCGCTGGTCATTCCCCTATTTATGGTCGTCAAATTTTACATTTTATAGACCCTGTTTTTGCTGAAAGATCCAAAGTCCCTCCACCTGTTATTTCAGACAGCCTTTATCATGACCTGGCTACTGTTTCAGACAGTATTGAGAGAAAGCCTGAAAAAGATAGTGAAGAGCTGGAAGCTGCCAGTAGCTTGTATGAACGCTATCTGTATGATCTCCCTCCAGGAATAAGCGAGTGAAGTATGCGCATGAGAATCTATATATCATTATTGGCTGTATCAGCAAGTTTTCTCCTGATCTCTGGATTACTGGGGTATCGTCTCAATACAACAACAAGTATGCCCGTTGGTATTTATCGGATTGCTGAAAACAAAACATTACATAGGGGGGATACCGTTATTTTTTGTCTGGAGTCTGAAGAGTTTATTCGTTTGGCTGTTTCCCGAAATTATCTGGGGGACGGGCAGTGTCCTGGAGGCATTCCTCCACTACTAAAAAAAGTTGTTGCGTTACCTGGTGATAGCATTGCCCTGGATAATGACAAGATACTCGTCAATGACAGCATAATAGCAGGGAGTCAGCGGAAAAAAAAAGATAGTCATGGCCGAAAGATGCCGACAGTGCTGAAAGCTGGAGTTATCCCGAAAGGAAAGGCTCTGATGCTTTCAAATTATAACCAGATGAGTTTTGACAGTAGATATTTTGGACTGGTAGCTCTTGATAAAGTGCAGTTAGTTACTCCCGTAGTCACCTTTTAAAAGGAGAATAAAAAATGCGTAATCAAAAAGAAAAAGAATATCTCGATGCTGCAGCAAAAACCGTTTTAGAAGAAGCCGAAAATAACCCTGAAGTTAGTATCCCGGTCGATCCCGATGTTGCAGAACATCTTGGAGCTTTTGAAAGTGATGAAAAGCTTGTTGATGTCGTAGAAGGGAAGGAGGAACCACAGTCATGAGCCAGCAGAGTTCTGCCACCAGGAGAAATATTGCGGAGTCTTTTTCTAATGAGATTATCAAGGCATTAGAGAAGGGTACTGCTCCCTGGACAAAGCCATGGAAAGCTGGAGAAATTGCTTTACCAAGAAATCCGGTGACAGGAACACTTTATCGTGGAGCAAATTCCCTGAAACTACTTGGTAAAGGATATTCCGATCCTCGATGGATGACGTTTCATCAGGCAAACGACAATTATATGAGGGTAAAGAAAGGTTCTAAATCGGAAAGGGTTGTTTTCTGGCAATGGACAACACAGGAAACAATACTAGATGAAAACGGAGAGCCTGTGCTTATCGACGGAAAAGAGCAAAAAGAGACTGTACCTTTAACTCGCCCACGGTTGCATTTCTACAATGTATTTAATGCAACACAACTGACAAAAGACGGTAAAGATATTGAGCCGTTGAAATCGGAGCCGTTGAACTGGAATCCTGATGACCGTGCAGAAATAATTTTACGAAATTCAGGAATTGATATTCGTCATGATCAGAGAGACAGGGCCTTTTATGATCCAATGGCCGATCAGATTCATTTGCCGCCCCGTGAAAATTTCCCTGATAGTGGAGCTTATTACAGTACTGCTCTGCATGAATTTGCACACGCAACCATGAGTCCAGAAAGACTGGACAGAGAGGAGGGGAGTAAATCTCCGTTTGGATCACCGGAATATGCGAAAGAAGAGTTAAGAGCAGAAATTGCTTCCTGGATGATTGCTGCGGAACTTGGTTTACCATTCGATCCAGGCGAGCATTTATCATACATCAACAGCTGGATAAAAATTTTAGAAAAAGACCCTTACGAGATTATGAGAGCATCTCGTGATGCTGAAAAAATCAAGGAGTACGTTATGGGACTTGATAAGGAACAGGAGCAAACGCAGGAAAAAGTTATTCTTTCGGAAAAAACAGCTCAGCAAGAGCGTGGTGAAAACACCCCGTCAAAGCTTTTTATAAATGTTCCTTACACTGAAAAAAGTGCTGCAAAGGAACTTGGTGCCAAATGGGATCGGAGAGAAAAGAGTTGGTTCATTCCTGAGGGTGTTGAGCAGGAGCCCTTTGCCAAGTGGATACCACAACCTTCTTCAGAAAATGAGCTTTCTGGTAATATCGCGCAGGAAAAAATCTTGTTAAATGTTCCTTTCCAGGAAAAGGACGTTGCAAAGGAACTTGGTGCCAAGTGGGATCGGGGAGAGAAAAGTTGGTATGTTCCTGAAGGATCAGATCTGAATAAATTTACAAAGTGGGTTCCTGGCCAGGAACCTGACCGACAGTCTGAAAATGTCCTGAATCCTCATGAAGAATTTGCGAATTTTGCAAGAAAATTGGGGCTTATTATTGAAGGTACTCCCGTTCTTGATGGCAAGATATATCGTACGGCAGTTGAAGGAGGAAAGGTCGGGGCAAAAGACGGTGCTTATTGTGGTTATGCAGACGGTCACCCAAATGGTTGGTGTCAAAACTATAGGAGTGGTGTCCAGGAAAAATGGATTGCTTCAGGGCATTATGTTAGTTCGAAAGCTAAAATCGCTTTACAACAAGAAGCTGTTGAAGAACGCGAGGCTAAAGAGAAGGAACGAGCTCAACAGAGAGCAAAGGCTGAAAAAAGAGCGTATGCAAAATGGATTAATGCAAGTCCTTTGCAGAATTATGAATATCTCGATACAAAAAAAGTCATGGGAGAAAATCTGCGTCAGGATAAGCAAGGAAATATTATGATTCCAGCCTATGATCTCAAAAGCTCAAAACTAAAGAACATCCAATACATTAACCCGAAAGGTGGTAAATGGTATGAAAAAGGCTGTGGCAAATCTGGAGCTGTGCATTTACTTGGTTATGGCAAGAATGAAAAGCCAGAAAACGTGCTGATAGCAGAAGGATACGCAACTGGTGCCAGTTTACATTTGGCAACAAAGATGCCTGTAGCTGTTGCTTTTGATGCTGGCAATCTAAAAGGTGCTGCTCTGGCTATTCGAGAAAAATTTACTGATTCCCAAATTATAATATGTGCAGATAACGATGACCACCATCCTTCAGGAATAAATATCGGTATCGAAAAAGCAAAAGAGGCTGCTGCGGTCGTGAATGGAAAGGTTGTGGCTCCTGAATTCACTGAGAAGGAAAGAGAGAGCAAACTAACCGATTTTAATGATCTCTACATATCCAGAGGGCTTGATGCTGTTTACGATTCTGTTGCAGGTCGTATTGAGGAGCAAGAGGAAGAGGTTGAACGATGATGAAGAACATACTGACCTTTTATTCTATTTCTTATTTTGTGCAAGCTAGAAAGGAAATTCGTGATCCGCAAAAAAATTCTTGAACTCCAAAAAAGAAAAAATCACCTCATGTTGTCCTGGTGGATGCTGAGTTTATTGTTACACAAAGAGCAGGAGGAAATATGAAGCTGTTAATTGTTGAATCTCCAGGGAAAGTAAAAAAGATACAATCATTTTTAGATGGTTCATGGAAAGTGATGGCCAGTGTTGGGCATGTAAGAGATTTACCGCAAAAAGAAATTGGTACTCTTCCACCTCATTTTGTCCCGCATTACCTTCCAACTGTGCGTGGTCGAGAAGTATTGTCCAGGTTAAAAGCCGCTGCGAAAAATGCTTCAGAAATTTATTTAGCAACAGACCCCGATAGAGAAGGGGAAGCTATTGCCTGGCATATTGAAGATGCCTTGCAGCTCAAAGATGTTAAGAGGATCAGGTATTCGGAAATTACAGCTCAAGCGGTAAAAGATGCTATTGCACATCCATCAAAGATTGATCATAAACTCGTTGCAGCACAGGAAGGGCGGCGTGTTCTCGATCGGCTCGTTGGCTATATGGTATCTCCAGCTCTTTGCCAGCAGACTGGAGAACGGTTATCCGCTGGCAGAGTCCAGTCTCCAGCAGTTCGTCTTGTTGTCGAAAGAGAACGTGCTATTAGAAATTTTAAAGTAACAGTTCATTATGGAGTTGAACTGATTTTTGAAGCATTAGAGCATGTTTCAAGAGGATGGACTGCAGCATGGCAGCCGAAAAAAGGAGGTTGGATTGATGAATATAGTGGTGAATATTTACTCAACGAGGAGATTGCCCGGAAAGTTGCCAGTGTTCGTGATGTTATTGTGACAGATTGTAAGGAAAGTGAGAAAAAATCAGCTCCTCCTGCTCCATTTATAACTTCAACGCTTCAGCAAGCGGCCAGTGTATCGCTAGAGATGTCTCCGAAGCAAACAATGGCCATTGCTCAAAAACTATATGAAGATGGCCATATAACATACATGCGGACGGATTCACCTAATTTATCAGATGAAGCGATAGATGAAATCCGTAGTTGGGCAGCTAAAAATGATTATCCAGTACCAGCAAAGACACGAAAGTGGAAGAGTAAAGCAGGAGCTCAGGAAGCTCACGAAGCTATTCGACCAACGCATTTTGATGTTGAGACAGCCGGGGAGACCAAAGAAGAACGTCAGTTGTATCAACTTATTCGGTTGCGCGCGATAGCCAGCCAGTTGCTAGATGCTGTTTTTTCTGTTCGAGAGCTATACCTTGAAGCTGAAGTGGAAGGCAAAATCGCATATTTTGAGGCAAAAGGTCGCATTTTAAAAGTTTCTGGCTGGAAAGCTTTGGTTGAAGAAGATCAGACAAATGAAGATGATAAGCACTTGGAAAACTTGATCCCGGTAGCAGAGGCTCAATCAATCCTTACCGCTCAGGATAGTAAGTTGCTTACGAAAAAGACAAAGCCTCCGAAACGCTATACGGAAGCAGCGTTGATTAAAGAACTTGAGAAGAAAGAAATTGGGCGGCCATCAACATATGCAGCAATTCTTGATAACATTACGAGTCGGAACTACCTTAAGCTGGAAAAACGTTTTCTTATTCCCACTGAAACGGGTGAGCAGGTTGTTGATACGCTTATTCCCCATTTTTTCTTTTTGGATTACCCCTATACAAAAGAGTTAGAGCAGTCATTAGATGATATTGCTACCGGGGAAAAAAAGTATATTGATGTTGTTTCTGGTGAGTATAAACGATTAGAAGATGAGATTGCAAAGTTTGTCAATGAAACATCTCCTCAATGTCCCGAGTGTGGGAAAGCTCTTCGACATCTTAAAAATGATAAGAAAAATTATGATTTTTGGGCGTGTTCTGGCTATCCAGATTGTTCGATAACTTTCTCCAATGAGAATAATGCTCCAGGGCAAAGAACCGATAATAAACCAAAAACTCAAGGGAGTGGATTTGATTGTCCGAAATGTGGCAAATCCTTGATCCGTAGAAAAGGAACCAGCAAAAGAGGAAAGCCTTATGACTTCTTTGCGTGTTCCGGTTATCCAGGGTGCAAGCAAACCTTTGATGTGCTCGATGATGAAACTCCGAATTTTGAAGCAAGGAAATATAGTTGTCCAGAGTGTGACAAGCCTCTTATCCGCAGAAAGGGAACCAGTAAAAAAGGAAAGCCCTATGATTTTTTTGCGTGTTCTGGTTATCCAGGGTGCAAGCAAACTTTTGATGTGCTTGATGACGAAGCCCCTGATTTTGAAAAGAACAAAAAGGAAGCTGAAGGTGCTAGTTGATAGTCGTATGCCGGTGTTTGTCTAGATAAGTGTTACCTTTGATGTTCTTGATTTTACTATATTTTATACTATAATATAAAAACTTGAAAATAGATAAAAGCAACGAATCTGGAGAATATTATGGCTATTATTGAATATGTGAGTGAAGAAGAACGCAAAGAGATTACCCAAAACATGACTAATGCGTTGTGTCGGGGGGCTTCAGATGAAGAGCTGGATGCTATTGATGCGAGAATGCCGATCTGTCCATGGATGGCAAAGTCTCTTAAAGATGAGATTGGTCTGGAAGCATTGTTGGAATCAAACTTAAATCTCTATGATGCTGTTCAGGAATATGGAGAAGATTTTCTCAAAGCATAGTAGGGGAGCTAATGGACAAGGTTAATCAACTATACATTAAGCTTTCCAGGGAGCTAATGCGTCTTGATGGGCAGCATACCGCTGGAGAACAAACACGAATAAGGATTGCTCGGGGCAATACTCTTAATCGTATTTCGAGTTTAGTTGACCAAACTGCAGAAATGAACAGGCCTGACTTAATACTTAGGCTGGAAAGAATTTGTGAGCAGTTTTATCTTGAGCATTTTGCAGAGTCTAAAAAAGAAATAGAGGGCAGCCAGAAAGCTCTCCAGTCAATGCATAGTGTCAAACTTGCTTTGCAAGCCCCACTTGATCCAGAACAGTACAAAGAAGATATGAAAGAAAGTCTTGGAGCTGTCAATATGAGCCGTGTAAACAAAGCTCCTCAAGACATCGTTCATACTTTTATTCGTAGCCAGAGGCAGCGGTTAATCCAAGCTGCCGGTCAAATGGCAACTCCTCCGGAGAAAGGTTACTTTCAGGCAAGAAAAGACGCTTTGCAAGTAGCCTTGAAACTTCATGAAAAAAATTGTGAACAGGCTCTTGGTTTAACAAGGGAAAAACTGCATAAAATTGAACGATAAATTAATTAGTTACGATTTGAGCTGACACCCATTTCAAGGGCAATCATATAGATATTTTTTCCTTGTTTGGAGTAACAGTAAATCTCTATACTTTAATGGGCGGGGTATGCAGGAAAAACCAATCGTAGCAGGATTGATTTTTTTTTAATTTCAGACAACCAAGAGTTGATTCAATTTTAAAAAAACAATTGTGTACTGATATTAAACTGCCGAGACAGATTTGCTATATGATTTCTGGTCAGTTTTTTGGTGCCTTTAAGAATTTGCGAAATAAGAGACTTAGATCCAATCTCATTTTCAAGGTCTTTATAGGTCAAGTTGTACTGGTCAATCAGCACCCGTAAAACTGAAACACCAGGATCAACAGAATCCGTTTGTTGTACATAACTCTGGATGCTTTCAAGGCTGTCTTCATATGCTTCGATAGAAGCAGAAACAATATCTATTAGGTGAAGCAATGGTTCTCCTCCTCGATCTTCGGCCTTGTCCATCAACTGCTCAAGAAGCTCCAGGGCAAATTGATAATCTTTATCCGTTTTGATTTCTACCGCTGGTTGAATCTTTTCATAAAAAGACAGAAATGAATT
>PDWI01005851.1_pt1 | contig 15693 bp, 26 predicted proteins | sample 1430891 | NCBI WGS metagenome assembly PDWI01 (sample SAMN01162508, study PRJNA174530) | Oral metagenome, whole genome shotgun sequencing project. | biome: Marine environment; feature: Marine mammal; material: Swab sample of the gingival sulcus; isolation source: swab sample of gingival sulcus... | reverse complement strand
ACTAGCTGGAATGTTACACAATTTAGGTTATAGCAAGTTACATATATACGATGAGTTATCTTATGCGAATGTAGTAGCTTGTGAGCCACCTTTAGATGACTACGAACTTAAAACAATTTGCAACAGTATAACAAGATACAAAAGATAACAACTAACACAAAAAAGATTAAAAGTTTCAATAAAAGTATTGACATATTATCTTTATAGTGTTAATATGTAATCAGAAAGAGATAAATAGTTATCTCAATAAGATTAAAAAGGAGAAGAATTATGAACATATTAAACATTAAATGGGACAATCCAAATACTAAGTATACGGCTCTTGGAAAAACTTTTCACAGCAATGGTACTGATTTAATAGACCAAACTGGTAAATCTATTCTTGATACCGTATCAGTCAAAGAATTATCTGAAATAGATTTTACTAAAATTCAAGAACCTATCAAGGTGGAAAGAACAATCCAAATCGTTACAGAAATGTACGATGTGGGCGATGTAATTAGCTTTAACTTAAATGACGGAGAAGCTGTCAAAGCAATGGCTGTCAAAGAAACAAGCGACGGAATGTTATTTATTCTGGTTGATTGTATTAAAGAGGAAAAACCTATGGTAGACGATGAAGATGACGAGGAAAATTCATATAAGAATACTGATATGAGAACCTATCTTAATTCTGATTTACTTGAGCGTTTTCCAGAAGAAATTAGAGAAAGAATGCTACCTATGGAATATGACGATTACCTAAGATTAGCAACGGAAAAAGAAATATTCGGTGTTAATGGGTACGGTGCTGATGAGGGAGATAATGTAGAACAATTTGAGCCTATGAAACTAAGACGAAATCGTATAGCTTTTGAGGGCGACAATGGTAACCATCAATGGTGGTGGCTTCAAACCAAGCATAAAAACTCTGCTTCTCTTTTCGCTTTTGTCGGCTACTATGGTCTTGCGACCTACGGCAGTGCTGGTAACTCTGGTGGTGTTCGCCCTGTCTTTCTCTTATCATAATTCTCGCCCCCTTGTGGGGCGCTAACAAGGAGGTTTTAAAATGGAAAACAATAGTAATAAAGGTATGGGGTTTCTAACTATTCTACAAATAATTTTTATCACATTAAAAGTAATAAATTTAATCGATTGGTCGTGGTGGCTGGTGTTCATACCAACTTATATATCAATAGTTATACTTGTCATAACTTTGATAATAATTGTAATAATAAATAAAAAGATTTCAAGGAGGTTCTAAAATGCAAATATCAGATTATCAAGTAGAAGCGATTAAAACAGCTAGACAAAATACAGACAATTTATTAAACGGTGCTTTAGGTCTTTGTGGCGAAGCTGGAGAAGTTGCAGACCTTATTAAGAAACATAAATTTCAAGGACATAAACTCGATAACGAAAAGTTATTGAGTGAACTCGGAGATGTAATGTGGTACATAGCGTTATTGTGTACTACAACAGGAATAAAACTTGAAGATGTTATGGAAAATAATATTGAAAAATTAAGGAAAAGATACCCTAACGGATTTAGTTCAGACAGGAGCATTAACCGAGATGAGTAGAAAAAGTTTAACTAGGAAACAGTATAAAACTGTTAAGAAATACGACCATAATCAGATGAATGATTGGGCAACAAGCCTATATAAAAGTGGTTATCAAGACGCTATGGAAAAATTCGATGAAAACTCATTGAGCCTAGAAGATGTAGCGAACGCAATAGATGAAATCAAAGGTATTGGAGAAAAACGAAAATCTCTAATTATCGAAAAATTAGAACAAATACTTTCAGAAAAGGAGAATAAATGAAAACAAACAATATAGTATATTTTAAAGATTTTCCAGATTTATTAGGCGAAGTAATAAATGCTTGTGAAGAAAATGTAGAATTAAAATTATGTGGTTCTAGTACAGTCATTAAAGTAAAACCAGAAGATATTAAAATTCATAACAATGTCAATCAACCTCATTTTGAAGATACTTCTGTTAATATACTAGGTTCAATTTATTCTATCATTTTTAGAACTTTAGAAAATGAACCTAGGTTAGAAAATGCCGACGGAATAACAGATTTTACAACAAAAGAAATATTTATAAGAGTTTGTCATCAAGAAGAAAACACCGTTGCTGATTTGACAGAATACACTAAGAAAGTGATAAGACACGAAATCATACACGCTTTTTTAGGCGAAAGTGGTTTAAGGTCAAATAGTGGTTATTCAAATCATTGGGCGCTAAACGAAGAAATGGTCGATTACTTCGCAATTCAATTTCATAAGATTGAAGCAGCTTTTAAGGAAGTAGGTGTATGATATGAAAACAATCGCTATGGAAATGGGCGAATACAAAGGATATAAATACTTGATTAAAAGGTGGATATTAAGTGAAGAAGAAAAACAGCGTATCACTTATATAGACCCTCGCACTTTTGAACACTTTTGTGGATACGCTGAACTCACTAAAACACATACTTTATATGGAGTATCTCAAGCCGAGTGGGAGGAACATTTCGACATTTATGTTCACGGTGGTATTACTTTCAATGAAACAGTACACATTGATAGATTTGACGGTTTCTTATCAGAACGCACCGAAGAATATGAGTATTTCAAAGATAAATTTTTAATTGGTTTTGATTGCGGCCACGCTTACGACCACCCAGATAAACAAGACTTAAATTACACAAGGTCAGAATGTTATAGACTTATAGACCAACTTATCGAAATTCAAAAGGAGGAAGATAATGAGAGCAATTAAACCTAACATTGATGATAAAACACTATACTTTGATGACGGTAGTAAAATTGAAACTTACCACGAGCAAGATTGCTGCGAGTGGAATTATGCGGATTGGTCGAGTTTAGATGATACAGGTTTCTATGAACAAGATTTTGACAAGATAGAATTAACTAGCTGGGAATATGGTTTTTCTATCAATGGATATAGTGTGAATTGTTATTCAGACCAAAATGGTTATTATTCAAATGATATTGAAGCTACTTATTACGATTGTAACCAAAATAAAGTAAAGCATATTTGCACAATTTGTGAAGAAATATTAGATTAACGATAGGAGAAAAATAATGAAAATAATCAAGCCTTATACAGAGATTTTAACAGATGTAAAGGGTAAAGAAATTCTCAAAAACATTGAAAAAGTGGCTAGAACTTGCTATAAATCTGAACATTTAATTTCAGACGGTACAGCTGAAAAGCTAGTCCGTATGTTAATCAAACGAGGACACGAAGCGATGATTGAACACGAAAGTATTTCAGTCAAATTTGTAGTAGACAGAGGTGTTTCTCACGAAATTGTTAGACATAGAATGGCAAGCTATGCTCAAGAAAGTACAAGATATTGTAACTATGCGAATGACAAATTTGGAAATGAATTGACTTTTATTATACCGAATGATATTGCGAAAGATGAAAAGAATTTATGGCACTGGGTTGAAGTTGTAAAATCTGCTGAAACTCATTACCTAAGTTTAATAGCTGTAGGAACAAAACCAGAAATTGCAAGAAGTTTACTACCTAATGCTTTGAAGACAGAAATAGTTATGACAGCAAACCTTAGAGAGTGGCGACATTTCTTTAAACTTCGTTGTGATAAAGCAGCACACCCTCAAATGCGTGAAGTAGCCGTTCCTTTATTAAACAAATTCAAAGATTTAATACCCGTTGTATTTGATGATTTGGAGTTTTAAATGTTTGATAATAGTTATAAATATGTAAAAACAACAAAGGAAGTGTTCGACAGATACGGTCAAAAGTTCAAATGTATTTGTGGTAATGATGAATTTAAAATTATGTATAAAGATAAAAGCTACTTAAAATATTGTACTCAATGTGGAATGTTTTGTGGATTTTACAAAGATATTAGGAGGAAATAATGAATAACAAAATTGAAAAACATAAAGAATTATGTCTTGCATTAAATAAGACATACGAGCGTAAAAATAACGATTATGGAGATAGTTTCGCTAAGTTAAGACAAGAGTTCCCTAATGCAATTTTAGTTCGTTTAGCTGATAAGTTCGGAAGAATAAAATCACTTTTAACAGGAACTAAGCAACAAGTATCTGATGAAAGTATAAAAGATACATTACTTGACCTTGCCAATTATTGCATTATGGAAGTCGTAGAAATGGAATGTGAAGCAGAAAATGAAGAGCCTACAATCGAAACTGCTGTTTTAGAATGTATGAATTTAGGTCAAGGTATAATAGAAGAATATATCCACCTAAAAGACAACGAGCGTGGTGTTCAATTTACACATAAGGATTTAAGTATTCATCAGTTGATTGATATTCTAAAAACAGTTGGAGTAGATGTTAATTTAGAATTAGGTGTAATCAAAATAGAGAGGAACTAACCTATGCAAGAGTTATTTGAATTACACAATGGTCGTGTAATTATGGACGCAGACTTATCAGAGAAAATGTATACCATAAAGACATACCACCCAGAAAGAGCCGACGAAACTTCATCTGGATTTGAATGGTCTGAAATGGGAATGGCAAATCTATTTGGTCTACTCTATTCTAACGAAGCAAGATATTGTCCAGAGCATAAATGTTGGTACACTTATCACGAGGGTGCTTGGCGACGAGATGAGGGCGCACTTTTAGTATCAGAAAAACTAAAAGATTTCGTTAGACTTATGATACTGTACTGTGGAGAAATTGAAGACGACGATAAGCGTAAAGAATATACGAAGTTCATCAATAAAATGGGAACAAGAAGAATGCGCGACGCAATACTCAAGGACGCTGCTGGAGAACTAAGAATTTCAGCTGTAGAATTTGACGCAGACCCCTATCTTATGAATTGTTTGAATGGTACTTACGACCTTAAAGATTGTACTTTCAGAGAGCATAGTTCATCAGATTTTTTAACAATGCAAACTAACTTTAAGCATACGATTAACAGAGAAGTTAAATGTGAGCGTTGGGAACAATTCATTGATGAAATCACTCAAAATGATAAAGATAAAGCAGACTTTTTACAGCGTTCTCTAGGGTATTCAATGCTTGGTCTTAGCAATGAAGAATGTATGTTCATATTACACGGAAAGACTACAAGAAATGGTAAATCTACTCTGCTTAATACTATCGAATATATGTTAGGTGATTACGCTAAAGTAGTTCCTGTAGGAATGATATGTAAAGGCGACCGTAGGAAAGACGCAGAAGCTGCGTCCCCTACTCTTGCTGGTCTAAAAGGTAAACGTTTCGTATCAATGGCTGAAAGTAACGAATATGGAAAACTTGATGAAGAAAAAATTAAGCAACTAACAGGTGGAGAAAGTATATCTGCTAGAATGCTACATCAAGCACCTATTACCTTTAGACCTCAATTCAGTATGTGGCTTAGTTGTAATGATTTACCTATGGTTACAGATAAATCTCTATTTGCGTCAGAGCGTATAAAAATAATTGAGTTCAACAGACATTTTAAACCAGAGGAGCAAGATACAGGTCTTAAAGAAGAACTTTGTAAATCTTCAAGTATGAGTGGGATTTTTATGTGGCTAGTTCGTGGTTATATCAGATATAAAAAACAAAAACTGAAAATGTCTAGTGAACTTCAAAAAGTAGTCAATAACTATGAGCGTGATAATGATATTGTACTACAATTCTTGGAAAATCGTTGTGAAAAATCTGTAGATACGGACTTTATTAGAGCAAAAGACTTATACCAAGCATTTAAAATCTGGGCAAAATCAAACGGATATTTTGTATTTTCAGCAAGAAAGTTAAAAGCCGAAATGGAACGACACTCTGAATGGTACGATAAAAAAGCAACATCAAGTGGTTATATGACTTACTACGGAATAAAATTTAAGGAGGTTTTGTAAATGCACAATATCCCTATTGAATTTTTTGAAAAGAACAAAGATGAGATGTATTTCATATTTGAACGAGCAAGGGGTCTAAAAAGGTACAACGACCCAAATTGGACTTTAGTAGAACGATTAACAGGTAACGGCTCTGGGTATAGTATTGAAATTTGTAAAATACTCGGAGTAGACCCTCATAAAAGACGAGCGAAATGGAGCAGATAATATTATGAACTATGAATTATTAAATAAACTAATACGAGAAATTGAAAAAGAAAAGTTCTTCCCAAACGGAGAGGTAGAATACACTTATTTGCAAGAAGAATTATATGCCGTTAGAAACATTGACGGAAGTAATATGATTTTATTACACGCTAGAAATCCACACGAAGCCTGTGCAAAATATTTTACTAAAAATCATAACATCAATTTTACAGGGAACAATGCAACATTTATAAAAAGTGTTGACAATTTAGATTTAAGGAGGAAATGATGAAACAATATAGAGAATTAGAATTTATCGGAGGAATGTCAATCGAAAATGCTGTTGATGAACTGCTTAAATACAAAGCAAAAGGTATTTTGGCTAAGGCTTCATTTAACGGAGTTATGCTATACTCTGATACTGTTACTCTTGATACAGCATATAAAGAAATTACAGGAAAAGGTAAACAAGAGTATGACGAGTACATCGCAGCACTTCAAGAAGAAAGACGAATTGCTAATGAAAAACACAAAGCAGATATTCCAAGACTTACAAAAGAATATATCAAACAAGGTAAAGAAATACTAGATGAAGACAAATGGGAACTTTGGGAAAAATGCGTTCCTATCAGACTAGCAGACCTTTATCAAGGAATGGAACTAAAATGTGCTTTAGACATTATCAAAATGTTTAATGAAGATAAACCGTTTGAGGAAATCAAAGAGGTATTTCTTTCTCAAGGTCATTCTGGGATGTCGGCCGCACTACTCTTTTCTATGCTAGAAGATTTATCTCCGAAAGGTAAAGATTTTGTAGATAAAATGAGGAGGTAGAAATAATGAAAGAGAAAAAATTATACACCTGTGAAACCTGTTATACAGACTACAACGATAAAAAGAAAGCAATAGAATGTGAAAAAACTCATATTACACCTTTGGAACTTGCAGATTGTAGATATGTACCTTTATCAAACTGTAAAACAGGCTATCCTCAAACAATAGATATTAAATTTAAAGACGGAAAAACTATAAAATATAGGAGGTAATTAAAATGATGACATTAGGAACTTTTATGGACTATGTAAAACAAAATCCAGATACAACTATAAATTTAAAACCCAATGGCTGTGGCAGCTGGAGAGGTATATATTCAGAACCTTGTATATTTGTAGAGGAAACAGACGAAGATGTTAAACTTGAAGAATGGCTACCTTATTGTGAAAGACTATTAGAAGACGAGTTTTATGGATATAAAGGTGGAACTTTTAAATATGATGAAGATTGTCCTTTACATTTGGAAGAAGACTATAGTTGCTACGGAGGAGATAGTTGGCTCTGGTTAAAATTTTTTAAGTAGGTATTAAAAGATGAGAACTATTAAATTAAAAATAGATACTCACTCGGCTGGGACTTATTATGGAATGAAAGTCTATGAGGAGCAAGTGAAACCGTATCTGGCTGAACCAATAACGGACGATACTTATTCGCTTGTCTTCTCTGCAAATGTCAAGACTATTTCTTTCACATTTGTAAAGGCTCTAACTTCTGAAATCAGAAAGAAGATAAAGACAGAAAATTTTTACAAGTATTTTCAGATTAAGACTAAGAAACGACTTGAGGAAGACTTTAGAATTTATTTGTATTTATGAGGAGGAATAATGAATGCACAAGAGATTATAAAAGAATTACAAAACGAATATTTGACTACTCAAAAAGAACTCGCAGAAAGTCTTGGTGTTTCAGAAGCTAGTTTATCTCGCACCTTAAAAAATTATGAAAATATTAAACTTTCTACCTTTTTAAACATCATAAATGAGTTGCAAGGTAAAATTATCATCAAGACAGACGAGGTTGAGTATGAGTTAAGTCGAAAAAATTAACATATATGTATATTATTTATATAAAATGCGTATAATTATATAGGTACACGCGCGTATAAGAGGAAATTATACGCAAAATCTAGTAAAATTAACACTTATGTTAAGATTTATATTTTAGGAGGAACTATGGCAAAAAAGGAATGGAAAGATAGAAACTCGCCTATCATTGGCGACAATAAATTTAAGAACTTAGAAAAAGGAGATAATAGAACTTATCTTACAATATCAATGGAACTTATGAACTTAGAAGATATAGACCTTACAGATATTGAACAGGTTAAGGAGAGAATAGGTCTTTACTTTCAACTACACGCTCAATATGATTTGAAACCGACTGTGACAGGACTTTGTATGGCTCTTAATGGTATGGATAGGAGAAGACTGTGGGAAATCAAGACAGGTGTACCTTGTAGAGATACAAAATTGCGAAACTTACCTCGTGAGGTGGTGGACTTTATAAAAAAGAGTGATAAAATTATGGAAAATATGTGGGAAAACTATATGCTTAACAACAAAGTCCACCCAACTGCTGGAATTTTCTTAGGAAAAAACTATTATGGTATGAAAGATACTACAGAACTTACTGTATCGCCCTCGACTAACGATGACGACTATAACGCAGATGACATCAGACAGAGATACCTTGAAGATAAACGACTTTCGACTATCGATGACGATGAGGAAAAATTAAAAAATTAAAAAATTTTTCGACTTTCAAACGACTTTCGACTTTGGTCGCGCTTATTGAAAATATAAGATTTACAGTTCATTTTTATATCTGAAAATAATCGGAAAAAATACACAATTTAATATTTTTGTAACATTTGAGCCGTTCGGTCGCTGATTTTCAGCAGCTGGGCGGCTTTTTCGTGTTTCTTCCTTATAATATAAAAATAACACTAATCGGATAATAAAAAACATAAAAAAGATAAAAAATTATAAAATAAGTGTTTACAAGTTATCTTTTTTGTGTTATTCTATCATCAAGATAAGATAACAAGTAACACAAATAAGATTATAAAAGGAGGTTTCACAATGAAACAATTTACAAATTTAAGGGCGGCAGTGATTGCCAAAAATAACGAAGATGAGCAAACAGAAAACAACCTAATAATGACAGGTTACGAACACAATCAAGACCAATTATTAAAGCACTACAGCACAGCCAGACGCTGGGAGCAATACCAAAACGGAGAAATCACAAGAGAAAAAGCCGTTATATTTGCACAAAAGCGAGCAAGTAAACAATATAAAAAGAATTTAGCTGAACAATTAGAAAAAATAACAGAGATTGAAAACGCGCCGATAATTGATAATTTTAGTGTATCGGTTGAATGGTCAAGGTCGAGAATGTGGGGTAAAAATCCTAAAGCCGAATGTATAGGAGGAGCAAGAAGAACAACAGGAACAGCCAGCGGCTGCGGATATGATAAAGAAAGCGCGGCCGTCGCTAGATGTTTAAATGATAACCCTAGCATTTTAAAAATATTATATATAGAAATTGAAAAGGCTTTAAATGATGACAATTACAAAGATAATCATACATTATTAGGCTACGGTAGCGGCTACAGTTTAGAGCCATATTTTGAGGGTGGTGTTGGTGTTTCTTGCTTCTGGCGAATACTTGAAAAGTTAGGTTATACAGTACAAGAACATCACGCAACAAATTCAAGTTTTTATCATATAGGGCAAAATATACCGAAATTTTAGGAGGTGCAACAATGAAATCATTATTTGAAAAAAAATGTAACGAATATAGAGAAAATAAAAGGCTAATAGAAGAATTAACGGCATTAAATGAAGAATTGAAAACCGATATAATTACAATGATGAACGGACAAGAAACAGTAATACAAGGAGCGGCAAAAGTAACATATAAAAGCGTAAATACAAGCCGTTTCAATAGTAAAGAGTTTAAAGAGGTTTACCCCTCTTTATACGATGAATACACAACGCAATCAAGTTATAAAAGATTTACAGTTAATTAAGGGGGGTCGCACAATGTTTATAATATTATGTATAATAGCTTTTATATTCTGCCTATTTGCTGAATTACTAAAACAAAATAATTAAATAATAAAATATAATGAGCCTTGACGGATAAGCCGCAAGGCTTTTTTATTGTGCATTTACTTTTTAATAGTATATGTATAAGTTAATCAAGATTAAATGTAAAACGCTATAATTATTATATTTTTATAGCTTCCGTATTCGTATAAATTAGCCGTTGTTATCGGTCGCCCTATGGTTTATATACCTAGAAGCATAAACACAAGGGGGAACGCTGCCAGAGGGCGACACCTAGGGGGTATATACAAAATCGGAAAAGTCGGCTAGGAAGTGGCTCGAATATTCTCAAAAATAAAAAGGGATATAAAAAAGATAATAAATTATCCTTTTAGTGTTGACAAACATAACCATATATGTTATCCTAATATCACACACATAGTATAGGAGGAAAGTAAAATGTTAAAAAACAATATCGAATTAGATGTAAAAATCAAATGCCTAGAAGCTGATAAAACTCAAGCACAGGTCGGAGAAGAAATCGGCACAACAGGTCAATATGTCAGTCGTATTATCAAGAAAAAGAATGGAAAAGGAATAGTCAACGAAACATTCCTCAAAATTATGGAGAATTTAGGATATGACATCGAATTAACCTATGTTCCCAAAGAGCCGCAATCGAAATAATTAACATATATGTTAAGAATATATACTTTTTGCGTTAATTTATATATAAAAGAACATTCTCTCGTGTGGAAATATACGCAAAATCTTAAAAACTTAACTTAAATGTTAATTTTTATCACCTTAGAAGAACCAATAATATTAAAAGTTATCTTAATAAGATAAGAGGAGGTGTATTTCTCGTGAAAAGTGCTATAGGATATGTGAGGGTATCGACCGAAGAACAATCAGCTGATGATAAATTTGGTATCGAAACTCAAAAAAGAGCAATCACAAAATACGCAAATGCTAATAACTATGAAATTAAAGAGTGGCTAATTGATAAAATTAGTGGTGTAAAGGAAAATCGTCCAGAACTCGATAAGATTTTATACAAACCAGATGAATTACCAAAACACGAAGCTGTAATCGTATTTAAAAATGACAGAGTGGCTCGTGATACTAAATTATATTTTTATTACTTCTACACTTTGGAAAAAAGAAATATTGCTTTACTTTCTACCGAAGAAAATTTTTCCGAGGGCGATGATTTTGCAAATATTTATCGCTCACTACTTATGTTCGTTGCAGAGCAAGAAAGAAGAAATATTGCACTTAGGACAGGAAAAGGTAGAAATCTAAAAGCAAAATGTGGAGGTTATTCTGGAGGAAAGAAACCTTATGGATATAGTGTCAGCGATGGAGTATTAGTTATAAATCCAAAAGAAAAACCTATTGTGGAACTTGTTTTTTATGAATTTGAATATAATCATACTTCCCTAACCGACATTTGTGATATACTTTATGAAAAAGGTTATTCTACTCGTAAAGGGAAAAGATTTCAAATTTCGACCATAAGAAGTATATTGAAAAATCGTCCTTTTTATGAGGGAAAATATAAATATGGAGATATGAATTGGGTTCAAGGAATACACGAACCAATTATAGCTTAGGAGGTTAATATGAGAGATGTTTTTGAGGGGTTGCTTGATATAGCTATATTAGGAATACCCGTTTCAATTATTTATTTTATAATTACTTTATTTAGAAAGAAAAATAGGAAAATAGCTTTAATTATGTTAGTATCATCTTTAGTTTTATCAATATTATTCAGCTCATTGACGAAAACATTTATGACAGATAATGAGTGGCGAAAATTAGCAGAAGAAAGAGAAGAAATAGTTAAAGAATTGGAATACAAGAATAGTGAACTTAAAGATATTATATCAACGAAAGATGATAAAATAAAAGATTTACAAGAGCAAGTAACTAAATTAAAAAATAGCTTAGAAAAAAGTAAACATAATAACGAAAATGAAATTCAAAACACTACAAAGGCTAGTAATGAGCCACAGACGAATGTATCTTTCGATGAAATTTATAAATCATTTAAAGAAAACGAACTTGTTGCTAAAGATAAATACAATAATAATTATTATACTATAACGGCAAAAGTCAATGGTATAGAGAGCGACGGCTTGTATAACTTAACAGGTGGAGCAACCTTAACAATGGAATATAAAGTTGATAATACAATAGTTTTTTTCTTAGCTGAATTTGAAAAAGAACAAGAAGAAAAATTAAAAACAATAAAGGTGGGCGACAAAATTACTTTCATTGGAAAATGTTACAACGGTGCTTTTTCAGATTGTAAATTAAAATAATAGCCGAGCGCAATTTTGCGCTCATCAAAAATCAATCTCCCCAATATTAGGGAGAACGACACAGGAAAGGTGCGTTATCGCACAGAGGTAAAATCTCTGAACGATAATGCACCTTTTTTATTTTACGGAGGAATTATGAGAAATTTAGTTGAAAAAATTTTTAAAGAAATAAAAAGAACACCTAATAATATAAAGGCATACGAAGATATGTATTATATTTGCAAAGAAATGATGAAAGATGATATTTGTATAGGAGTGAAATATTTAAAAGAACTTTCAAATTTTATTGAACTTCAAATGCCAAAACTTCAATCTGATGAAGATTTAAAAAATTTATTTGATATTCATAAAAGAGTGTTACTAACGGCCGCTCCTTTTGATTTCGAAAGTTATCTTTTCTATGTTGAATGGAACAGAGAACCAGATAAAAAATTCTATGTACCAAGAAGAAAAGTTTTATCCTCTATCGTACAAGCTATGCAAGATATTATAGACGATAAAATAGATTTACTTACAATTTCTATGCCACCCGGAACTGGAAAAAGTACATTAGGAATATTTTTCTTATCTTGGGTAATGGGGAGATTTCCACATTCTCAAAATTTAGCTTCTGCTCACTCTGGCACATTAACACGCTCATTTTATGACGGAGTTTATCAAATAATTACAGATAGTGAGTATTTATGGAGTGATGTTTTTAGAGGAGTTACTTTAGCTGCTACAAATTCAAAAGAAGAAACTCTGGACCTTGATAAGAAACACAGGTTCTCTACTTTAACCTGTCGCGCAATAAATGCTTCTCTTACTGGTGCGACAAGGTGTGATAAAATTCTGTATGCTGACGACCTTTGTTCTGGTATTGAAGAAGCAATGAGTAAAGACCGTCTTGATAAACTCTGGACCACTTATACTAACGACCTTAAATCTCGTAAAAAGAAAGGTGCAAAAGAAATTCATATTGCCACGAGGTGGTCTGTTCACGATGTTATAGGTCGTCTTGAAAATCAATATGGTAATAACGAACGAGCAAAATTCATTGTTTTACCAGCATTTGATGAAAATGGAGATAGTAATTTTAATTATACTTATGATGTGGGTTTTGATAAAGAATATTTTGAGGATATGAAAAACAACCTAGATGACGCTTCTTTTAAAGCACTTTATATGAACCAACCAATAGAGCGTGAGGGATTGTTATATGATAAAGACGAGTTAAGACGATATTTTGATATGCCAAAAGGAGAACCAGACGCAATTTTAGGAATATGTGATACTAAAGATAAAGGCACAGATTATGCTTTTTTACCTGTTGCTTATGTATACGGACAAGATTATTATATAGACGATTGTGTATGTGATAATAGTCTACCTCATATTGTTGACGCTAGATTAGTAGATATTTTGTATAAGGATAAAGTTCAAATGTGTAGATTTGAAAGCAATTCAGCTGGAGGTAGAGTTGCAGAAAAAGTACAGAACAACCTTAAAGAAAAAGGTGGAATTACACAAATTACTACCAAATTTACTAGCAGCAATAAAGAAACTAAAATTATAGTAAATTCTCCTTGGGTAAAAGAGCATTGTTTATTCAAAGATGAGAGTTTATATAAATCAAATAGCGAATACGGTAAAATGGTAAATATGCTCTGCTCTTATACTGTCGCTGGTAAAAATAAAAATGATGATGTTCCAGACGGTATGGCGATGTTAGCCGAATTTGCTCAAAGTTTAGGTAGTAATAAAGCCACACCTTTTAAAAGACCGTGGTAATTTTCTCCAAAACACAACATATTGTATTAAAAGTATTGCAATATACTATATATTGTGTTATAATACAAAGGAAATAATTATAAAAGACAGGTGCGTAATCGCGCGAAGTAAAAACTTCAAATGATTACGCACCTTTTTATTTTGGGCGAAAGGAGGGAAAGTTTTGGGACATAACATAGATACAAATAAACCTGTTTATAGCACAAGAGTTATGACAGGAAGAAAAATTATTAAATCTAGTGCTAGTGAAATTAGTAAAGAAAATGTACTTACTGTTTTACAAAAGGCTCTTGAAACTCATAACTCTAATCGTAGTGATATTGATTATTTATATAAATATTATTGTGGAGTTCAACCTATTTTAAAGCGTGTCAAAGAAGTTAGACCAGAGATATGTAACAAAATAGTTGTGAACATAGCAAATGAAATCGTGTCATTTAAAGTCGGTTATTTGTATGGCGAACCTATCCAATATGTTAGTAGAAATGGAACAGATAAGATAGTTGAAGCAATAAATACATTAAATGAAATGATGTTTGCAGAAGACAAAGCAACCCAAGACCAAGAAATTGGCGAATGGGATATGATTTGTGGGACAGCTTACAGATTGGTTCTTCCAGATAAGCCAAGTGAAGAAGATGAAGCACCTTTTGAAATGTATACATTAGACCCTAGAGATACTTTCGTAGTCTATTCTACTGATATTGGAAACAAACCTTTAATGGGAGTTAAGTACAGCATAGATGAAGAAAATATCACAAGGTATTCAGTATACACAGAAAATTGTTATTACTTAATTGTAGACGACGAGATTGCAGAAGTAACACCTCACGCATTAGGTATAATTCCAATCTTTGAATATCCGTCAAACAATGCGAGATTAGGTGCTTTTGAAATAGTTTTACCTCTACTTGACGCTATCAACAATGTTGAAAGTAACAGATTAGACGGAATGGAACAATTAGTACAAGCATTTATCAAATTCATAAATTGTGATATTTCCAAAGAAGATTTTGAGGAGTTTTTAAAACTTGGTGCTATTAAAGTTAAATCATCAGACGGTCAAAAAGCTGATGTTGGAGTTGTAACAACAGAACTAAATCAAACTCAATCTCAAACTTTAAAAGATGATTTATATAGCGCTGTTCTTACAATTTGTGGAATGCCTAATCGAAATGGTGGAAGTTCTACATCAGATACAGGTTCAGCTGTACTGCTAAGGGACGGTTGGTCGGACGCAGAAGCAAGAGCAAAAGATAGTGAAAATGTGTTCAAACGTTCTGAAAAGAAGATGTTAAAGCTAGTTTTAAGAATTTGCAGAGATTTAACAGATATGGATTTATTTCTTAAAGACATAGAAATGAAATTTACTCGTAGAAATTACGAAGCTATCCAAAGCAAATCTCAAGTTCTTATTTCAATGTTGCAACAAGAAAAAATACACCCACAACTTGCATTTCAACATAGTGGATTGTTCTCGGACGCAGAAAGTGCTTATGTGATGAGTATGGAATATTACGAAGAAGAACAAGCTAAAAAAGGTATGCAAGTAGAACAATTAGCACCCTATAAAGGTATTCCGAATGGTGTAGAAATTGTTGAACACGGTGGAAAGTCAGCAAATAACGGACACGGAGAACCTATGTAAAAGATATTAAAGCTGAAT
>PDWI01005850.1_pt1 | contig 15695 bp, 12 predicted proteins | sample 1430891 | NCBI WGS metagenome assembly PDWI01 (sample SAMN01162508, study PRJNA174530) | Oral metagenome, whole genome shotgun sequencing project. | biome: Marine environment; feature: Marine mammal; material: Swab sample of the gingival sulcus; isolation source: swab sample of gingival sulcus... | reverse complement strand
GCCACCCAGGCGATTGGCTCCAAGGGTGGGATTCGAACCCACAGCCTATCGGTTAACAGCCGAGTGCTCCACCGTTGAGCTACCTTGGAACATTAATCAAGTCCTAACGACAAGAATAATCTTACCATAGTGATACCTATGTGTCAATCACCTTTTTCCATTTTTTTGTTTCTTTTTCTTTTTTTTTTTAGAACTACTATATTTTATAACTACTATGTATTAATGTGAGAAAAGCATCTAATAAATAATTTACTTATTTTTTATTTTTAACCTGCTAATTATCAATTTTATTTACCAAGTACTTTAGGTCGTAAACATCTGATCTTCTGTTTTTTAATGAAGGCATTTTCCTCTGCGTATTTACCACAACTGACCGATCGATTTCCGCATAATATACTCCCGTATTTACACCTGCAGACACAAGAATTTGACCCCATGGGTCAGCTACCATACTGTGACCGTAGGCATGCATTAATTTATTGACACCAGTTTGATTAACCGCAAAGATATATATACCATTTTCTATTGCTCTAGCTCTAATTAACGCTTGCCAATGTTGCTCACCTGTTTTATAAGTAAAATTTGCCGGTAATATAACAGCTTCTGCCCCTCGCAAAGCCATAATGCGAAACAACTCAGGAAATCTTAAGTCATAGCAAACAGCAAACCCCAACTTACCAAACGGAGTTCCTACCGTTACAATTTGATTTCCCTGAGAGTTTTTATCGGATTCTCGAAACAGGCGCCCCCCTACATCGGCATCAAATAAATGGATTTTTCGATAAACAGCTCGAATATTTCCTTGATTATCTAGTAAAACAGATGTGTTATAAGGTTTTCCCAAATCGGAAGCTTCTTTAATGCTACCACAATGTATCCATACGTTTAGCTCTCTTGAAAGCTTAGACATACGCGTAATAGTGGGACCGGTTAATTCTTCACCATTATTTACTTCATCTCTGCCAGTCAATCTATTCATAATTTCTGGAAAAATTACTAAATCCGTCTGATTATCGATAGCTTCTCGTACTGCATTTTCAGCAAAGACTAAATTTTCCGATAGTTTACCACTACTATTCATTTGCACAAGTCCAATTTTGTATTTATTCATACTAGTCTCTCCCCCTTAGTCTACCGAATTCATCACTTTGACATGATGGCAACTTACGCTATGATCTGCGCTGAAATCAACTATTGATGGTTCTTCTCTAAAGCATTTTTCAGTTGCATATTGACATCTTGGTGCAAAGCGACACCCTTCTGAAGGATTTAGCGCCGAGGCCAATTCACCTATTATAAGCTTCTTTTTTTTCTTAGGTCGCAACTTTGGAATGGGAATAGAATTTAATAGCGCTTTAGTATATGGATGCAATCTCTTTTTAAATAAACTGTTTGCAGAGGCAAATTCAACTACCTTCCCCAAGTACATAACCATTATCTTATTTGAAATGTGTCTAACTACAGATAAATCGTGCGTGATAAACAGGTAAGTTAGATGTCGATCTTCTTGTAAATCTTGCATCAAATTCAGTATTTGTGCCTGAATTGACACGTCTAGCGCTGATACTGGTTCATCACATACAACAAATCGTGGGTTTAAAGAAAGCGCCCTAGCAATTCCGATACGTTGACGCCTACCACCATCTAATTCATGCGGATAAGAATTTGCAAATCGCTTAGATAGTCCGACCGTATCCATAAGTTCACCAACCTTTGCAATTAGTTCTTTTTTATTATTACATTTCTTATAGATAATAAGTGGCTCTGAAATGATTTGTGCTACTGACATACGCGGATTTAAAGAAGAATATGGATCTTGAAAAATCATCTGCATTTGCGGCCTGATCACTTTAATTTCTCTCCTACTCATTGCTGTCAATTCTGTATCTTCTAAAAAAACCTTACCCGAAGTTGGCTTGTGCAACTGGATAATACTGCGCCCAAGTGTAGATTTACCACAGCCCGATTCTCCAACTACACCCAGCGTTTTGCTTTGCTCAATCGCAAAAGAAACATCATCAACTGCGTGAATCAGTCCATTTTTGGTCTTAAAATACTTCTTTAGGTTTTGAACTTTCAGCAAAGCTGACATCCTTCCCTCCTACGCAAAAAGACATTTTACAAAGTGCCCCGACTCAACTTCTTTAATTGGGATTAATCGCTCCGAGCAAATCTGTTGACATTTTGAACAACGCGGCGCAAACGGACAGCCCGTAATTAGTTCGGAAGAATCTGGCATAAGGCCTTCAATCGACTTTAGCCTTTTAACCGTTTTATCTAAGCTAGGTATCGAATTGAATAAACCGATCGTATATGGGTGACTGGTTTGATTAAATATATGTTCTACTGTGCCGTATTCAACAATTTCTCCAGCATACATTATGGCAACTTTATTACATATCTCCGCGACAATACCTAAGTCATGGGTTATTAAAAGAAGTGACGTTTTTAGGTTTCGTTTTAGTTCTTCCATAAGAGACAGCACTTGTGCTTGAATTGTGACATCCAGTGCTGTCGTTGGCTCATCAGCAATTAATAATTCTGGATTACACGCTAATGCAATAGCAATAACTACGCGCTGTTTCATTCCGCCAGAAAACTGATGCGGATATTCAGAAAAGCGTTCAGAATCAATCCCGACAAGATTAAACATATTGACTGCTTGACGCTGCGCCTCAACGCGCGATACTTTATTGTGCAATCTAATCACTTCCGTTACTTGCTCACCGACTGTTATAACTGGATTTAACGAAGTCATAGGGTCTTGAAAAATCATCGAAATTTTATTTCCTCTTATTTTTCGCAATTCGCGGCGCGATTGTTTAACTAAATCAACACCATCAAACAGGATTTTACCAGAAGTGATCTTGCCCGGTGGATTCGGAATCAGTCGCATAATCGCAAGTGCCGTCGTAGTTTTTCCAGCACCGGTTTCACCAACCAAACCAAGCGATTCACCACGCTTTATTTCTAACTCTATATTATTTACTGCATGAAAAGTTTGTCCGGCTGTAATATACTTAACTGATAAATTTTTAATTTGGAGCAAAGACATATTGCCTCCTAATTTTTTAATCTTGGATCAAGCGCGTCTCGTAATCCATCGCCTAATAGATTAAATCCAAACACTGTCATCATTATTGCTAACCCAGGAAAAGTTACTACATACCACTGGTGTCGTATATAGGCCCTACCACCCGAAAGCATTGAGCCCCATTCTGGCGTTGGCGGCGCTATCCCCAATCCCAGAAAGCTGAGCGCAGCCGCGGTCAATATTGCAATCGAAATACTCATTGTCGCCTGAACGATAATCGGCGCGAGCACGTTCGGTAATATATGTCTTCTCATGATACGAAAATCATTTGCACCAATTGAATAAGCAGCTTCAATATACTCTTGGTCACGTTCTGCCATAACCGATGCGCGTACGATACGGGCATAACCTGGCATAGATCCGATACCGACAGCAATCATTAAGTTAAAGAGTCCTGGTCCTAGAGCAGAGGATATTGAAATCGCCAACAGTATGCTGGGAACCGCCAGAAGTATATCTACAAATCTCATAATAGCGTTATCTATTCTTCCACCGTAAAATCCTGATATAATACCCAAAAGCGTTCCTAAAACACATGAAAACGTGACCGATAAAATACCTATAATAAGCGAAATGCGACTACCGTAAATAATTCTACTAAAGATATCTCTGCCATAATCGTCTGTACCAAATAGAAATTCACTTGACGGTTCTGTGAATTTTCGTGACAAATCTTGATCGTCATAGCCATAGGGAGCAATTAAATCTGCAAAAACTGCACAGAATATTAATATTAAAACGATAACGAGCCCAACCATTGCGCTAGGGCTGCGTAATAGTCGACGTAAGATTTCCTTAAAATGACTTTTTTTCTTAAGGCTGATTTCAAATTCTGGCATTATAAGCGACTCCTTCAATACTGATTTTTCAGCTTTTTCTATTTTCGAGTATACTGAGAACGAATTCGTGGATCAACATAACTATATAATACATCTACCACGAGATTTACCAATGAAAGCAATAAGGCAATAAAGAGCACGCCACCTTGAATAACTGGAGAATTACGATATTTTATGGCATCTACCATTAGTTTGCCCAAACCAGCTATCGAAAAGATCGATTCAGTGAGCACTGCACCACCTAACATCTTTCCGAATGTAAGTCCGACGATTGTAATAATTGGTATAAGTGCATTTTTAAGCGCATGTCGAAATATTATAACATACTCTCTTTGTCCCTTTGCCCGTGCGGTCCTAATGTAATCTTGCCGTATGACTTCTAACATGCTGGAACGCGTCATCCGCATAATCGTCGCTGCATTACTAGTTCCTAAGGTCACCATCGGTAATATCCAATAACGTGGCCCATCAATGCCTGATGCGGGCAGCCACCTCAACCAAACCGAAAAAACAATGATCAGTATTAATCCCTGCCAAAAATTGGGCATGGCAACGCCGACCAAAGACAGACCGGTAGCAATATTGTCGAAAATCGAATATTGTCTGGTTGCTGCGATTATTCCAGCGAAAATACCAATGACAGATGAAAGTAGAGCACTCAAAATTGCCAATTTTAATGTTGTCGGAAAGCGCGAAATAATTTCGTAGATGACGGGTTGCTTAGTTGTATATGAGGTGCCAAAATCGCCTTTAACAACTATATTTTTTATATACTTTACATAGCGAACTACAAAGGAATCGTTAAGGCCTAGTTCTTCTCTCAAAAGGGCTTTGTCTTCAGGTGTTCCATTGTCTCCCAAAATCATTTCCGCAGCATCACCTGGTGTTATGTAAACCATAAAAAATATAACTAATGACACACCTATTAAAACTGGAATCATCAAAAGTAATCTTTTAAAAACAAATTTAAGCATTGTTTACCTCTTTATTACAGAGCAGTGCAGACTAAAATAGTGTATTTCAGCCTGCACTTCAAAAACTATTTATAAACAGTTACCTTAGAGATATCTGTATAATTCATGGGATCAATTGCCCAGTTTCTAACATTATTACTCGCAGCATAAATGACATTTGTGTATGCTAGTGGTATTGTCCAACGCTTCTCCCACAAATAATCTTGAAGTTCTTCTAATTTTTGCGCCCTTTTTTCTGTATCTATCGATGTTGCAATCACACCTAACATCTCATCTATGTAGTCGTCGTTAGGCTGAATTTTGTCTTTGAAAGCAGAATCGTAAATAACTAAGATGCTTGAGGGTTCGTTGCCATTGCCTGCCCTGAGTCCAACTTCGAATTCATTACCTTGCGCTAAGTAAGCGGCATTATCAATTGTATGGATATCAAGCGTAACGCCAATTTCTTTCCACATATTTTGAATGGCTTCAGCAATGTTTACATATTCTTCAATTGGTTCACAAACAAATTTTAATGACACGCCATCTTCATATCCAGCAGCTTTCATAAGTGTTTTTGCTTTTTCAACATCGTATGGTACAGCACCGAACTCTTTAAATGCAAATGCGGTTTTTGGCATAAAGCCCGTTGCTACACTAGCTGTATCCCCGTATATGGCCTTAACTAGATCATCCTTATTAATTGCATATGCCAAGGCATTACGCAAGTCTTGATTTTGTAAAACTCCATTTTTCATGCTGAACGTCAGAGTGACGTAGCGATAAGATGGTCCCATTAATAGCTCCAAATCAGGGTTTGATTTTATTTGCTCGATATCAGTCATAGGCACATTATAGGCAACATCAACACCACCTGTTTCAAGTTCGATAACACGATTAGTTGCCTCAGGGATAATTTTAAATTCGACATTCTTAACGATTGCCTGTTCGTTCCAATAGTCATTATTTCTAGTTAGTTTAATTGATGTTCCTGGCTCCCATTCAACCATTTTATATGGTCCTGTCCCCACAGGCGATCTAGAAAAATCTGCCTCACCCATGCTCTCAAACGCATTTTTGCTAATAATAGCACTACGCATAGAGCTCAAAATGTGTAATGCACCTGCATAAGGCGATTTAAACTTAATATCAATCGTATAATCATCAACCACTTTAGTAGCGTCTGCATCAAAATGCTTAAATACTGACGCGCTTTTAGGATTTGTACAAGCACGTTCAATGCTAAAGCGCACATCTTCTGCCGTGAGCGTATCACCATTGTGAAAGAGAACATTTTCACGGAGAGAAACTCTAAGTGTCGTATCATCGACAAATTCCCACGCCGTTGCTAACTCTGGCTGATATCCTCCTTGATCATCTTCTCGGAACAAGAAATTAAAGATCTGTTTTTGTACGACGAAAAATGACATCTTATTAGATGACTGCGGGTCAAGTGTAGCGGGATCTTCCCATAGTGCGAGCTTTATTGTTTCTTTTACTTCTCTACCTGTATCCTCTTGTTCAACAGCCCCCTGCTGATCGTCAACTTCACTTTGTTTTACCTCTTCATTCATTTTAGTTGGGCTACTACAACCGAACAGTAACAAAAACACCAATAACAAACTTAGTATTTTTTTCATTAGATAAACTCCTTTCATCAGTCAAACGCATACTCCATATAATTGACAATTCGTTCTACACATCTTCTAACCAATATTTCACCTTTTTTGGCTTCTGCTACCAAAGCATTCCCTATGATTCCATTATGAGTTTTTTCTTCAAAAGGAACATATTGAATAACGTCAGAAAAAATATTATGCGTAACATTTTCAGTTAATACGCATTCAGCCTTCGCCATGTCAACTAGCTCTGGCCTTAAATATAACATTACTGATGTACTACACTCGCTGGCATGGCCATGAGCAGCAATGCCATTTTCATCAAATATTCCTTCACTATTACTAATTGCAAATCGCCACCAGTCAATTTGAGCAAATCTTACATTATGGCTTCGCTGATACTTTTTACAAAGTGCCGTAGTCATATCAATGCTACCACCGTGTCCACTAATAAATAAAATATTATTAAACCCATAGTCGACCAATACTTTTAACAAGTCTTCCAGATAGTTGCTAAAGTTACTTCTGCTGATATTGAGCGTTCCGGGAAAAGCAATCAGCGATGATGCGTCGTTCAGTTCAATAGTTGGACTAATAATTGCGTCATATTTTTCAGCAACGCGCAAAGCAATTTCCTCTGCAACGATGCAATCAGTACCCAAAGGTAAATGCGGACCATACACCTCTATGCTACCGGTCGGTATAATAACTGTACTTGTCTTTTCAAGACGGTGTTGAAAGTCTTGCCAAGACATTTCTTTTATACGATTATTCAACATATCACCTCCTAAAAATACTTTTGTACTAAGAAAAAGCAAATATCATGCCAAAAAAAAAACACACCTAAATCTACTATTTAGAAGTGTTTCTTCTCAATAATAAGAAATAAATGATTTGTGAATTCTCAATACTGATAAATGTTCTTATTTTTGAAAACAATTATTTTTTGGTTTGGTTGACTTTTCGATAATAGGTTGCCAAGCTTATGTTTAGCCTTTTACAAACGCGTTTTATATCACTTAATGAAATAGGCTGCGGATATTCCAATACCAGGCTATTAATTATTTCTCTTTCAACCAAATTGATACGTTCACGTAACGAAGCAGTGCTGGCATCAGCTATTAATTTATTACTAACCACTTGTAAAGATAAGGATGGAGAAGTATTTTTAAGTGCGTCAGGTAATGTTTTTAGCTGAATATAACTCTCATCTTCAAAACTAACCATGTACTCAATGTAATTTTCGAGTTCTCTAATATTACCCGGCCAATTGTAATCACGTAGTATTCTATCTACAACAGGACTAACCCCCAGGATATTTTTGTTAAATTTTTTATTATATTTATCAATAAAATGAGTTGTTAGTAACGAAATATCATCAGGGCGCTTTCTAAGAGGTGGTATAACAAGTGGAATAACTTTTAAACGGTAATATAAATCCTCTCTAAACTCTTTCTTTTTAACCATTTCTTCTAGTTTTTTATTTGTTGCAGCAATAATATGAATATCAACGCGTATTGGTTTGTCACCACCCAATCTGTCAACTGCCTTGTTGTCCAATACACGCAATAGTTTAGTCTGCAAATAAAGGGGCATATCACCTATTTCGTCCAAAAAAAGTGTCCCCTGATCGGCTAAAATAAATTTTCCTATCTTGCCACCTTTTTTAGCGCCCGTAAAACTACCCTCTTCATAACCAAACAACTCGCTTTCAAGTAATACATCGGGAATAGCTGCGCAATTTATCGCCACAAAAGGATTGCCGCGACGATAGCTAAGATTGTGAATTGCACGAGCAAAAAGCTCTTTTCCGGTTCCGCTTTCTCCCAATAAAAGAATGTTGGAATCATTATTGGCGATAATTTCAATTTTCTTTTTAATTGTGCAAATACATTCGCTTTCTCCAATTATATGACTCAAATCATGAGTATTCATTACAAAGTTGTTTTGTGTGTATAGCTCTTGCAGCTCCTTGAGTTCATTGAGAATGATAATAATGTTTTTGGGGTGTCTCTGGCTGTTATAAAGAGCTTGAACAAAAATAGAATAATTTTCTTTCTGAATACTTAGATTAATGTGTTTTTCAATCGAACATTTTTGACTGATTGCCAAGTCGGCAATATTCGTAACACATTTTAACAGACGACGATAAATAATTGGATTCCCTTGATTTAATATCTGCTTTGAACGTCGGTTTTCTTGTAAGACAGCTTTATTATCTATCGAATATAAAATAATGCCGTCATTCACCGACTCAAAGACGACAGATAACTGATTACTAAGTACTTCATACCTTTCCAATAACGTACTTTGTTGAAACTTAGCTGAAATTAATTGAGCTATTTTTTCTAAATAATCAAGTAATTCAGCTGATTTGTTAATCAATATAGCTTGCTGATCTTTATTAAGTGAGGCTAAACAAATAACCCCACGCACTACATTATCAACCGTTATAGGATGCAAGATAACAGAATAATACTGCGCATCTTCCTTAACATAAAGCCACGAATGATCGGTTGTATCAATTTCGATAATGGGGCGTTTATACTCAATAACTTGAACTGCATATGAATTATGCCAGATTTCTTTATCTATCGTGTTCTTATAAATACCCGTCCCACTTACCCTGCCAATGGGGTTTGCGTTTATAATTGTGCATTGGAGATCTAACACAATCGCAATTGTTTCTACGAGATTATCCAAAAATGGCTTCATATCAAACAAATTCATGACGTTCTCCCTAATAAAATTCAATACAGTTTCATGCAAATCATTTTATTTATGTTATTAGAGTTATCACCTGAAATTAATAACAAAACCCCAGAATAGTGATCTATATACCGGAGTTTTGTAATAAAGCTGAACAATTCAAGAACTAAAAAAATTCATGCCAATTTTTACATAATAAGCACTATAAACGCTTTTTTTATTTTTAATAAATAGCTTCACCAAAATAGGTTTCGTTATAAATTTCATACAACACGTATCGGTTAAACATAATATTTTGTTTAACAATTACTTCATAATCTGCATAATCGTATAGTTTGCTTTTGCCGTACCGACCGACGTATTGATACCCTTTTTCTTCTAAAAATGATTCAAAATGGCGATGACTTTCGGCGTTGTCATATAACAAAAATTTAGTGCCATTGCCGAGCACATCGACAATTTCTGAACTGCTTTCGTCAAGCAAACGCATCGCCTTAATAATTGGTAACGCGTCTTTATCTTTTGCCTTTTTAATCAGCTCATAAATCGATAGTAAAGTGATCATACCAAGCAGAATCGCCGAGATAATTTTTAATGCACGTTTAATGTTTTCGTTCATTTTTTCTCCGCCTTTTCGATTTGTCGGTTTTGCGTTTTTTTGACCCACTTTTATCAGCTTTTGCAAGTGTGACAAGCGGTCGCCTGTTTTTCGATTTTTTATTTAACCCATACAGCAATTGCTCGGCTTCTTCAAATGGCATGCTGACAAATGAAAAAGCATCAAAAATTCTAATATCGCGTATTTTGTATGAAGGTATCATGACTTCAGATTGAATTAAGTCGATAATCTTTTTAACATTATACCCATCTTTTCTGCCTTTGGCAACAAATAAACGGGTCTTACCTTTGCGGTCGACCGATACATCTTTTATATCAGCATAGACATCACCTGACAAGCTTTCTTTTAAGAAGTATTTAAGCACACCTTTCAGCAATGCCTCAGCTTCAAACTGCTTGAGTAGTTCTTCAGATAAGTCGGCGAATTCTTCGATGTCGTCGTTAAATATTGTCTCTTTTATTTCTTCGACAATATTTGCCTTCTTCATTTTCAATATAGCATCTACTTTCGGTATTTGCTCTTTTCTGATGCTGGTTTTAGCAATGCGTTGAATATGTAGCAAACTGCGGTACTCAGCTGGTGTCACAAAAGTAATCGCCGTGCCCTGCTTGCCTGCCCTACCAGTTCGCCCAATGCGGTGTACATAGCTTTCGGGGTCTTGAGGTATGGCATAATTAATAACGTGTGATAAATTTGAAACATCTAGGCCGCGCGCTGCAACATCTGTTGCCACCAACAGATTAATATGTTTTGATTTAAATTTCTTATAAACACGTTCTCTTTGAAACTGTGATAAATCACCATGTAATCCCTCGGCGTCATAACCGCGCTCAACTAGCCTGTTAGCAACGCGATCGACGTCCGACTTCGTTCGGCAAAACACTAAACCGTAAAAGTCGGGTTCAATATCGACAATGCGCGTCAGCGCTTCAAATTTGTCGCGTTCACCTACTTCAAAGTAAATTTGATCGGTTAGATCAGTAGTCAATTCTTTTTTTGCTATTGTAATCTTATCGAATTCGCGCATGTATTTTTTAGCGATATCGAGTATGCTCTTGGGCATCGTCGCCGAAAAAAGGAATGTGCGCTTTTCTGGATTGGCGTGACTAATTATTTTTTCGATATCTTCGACAAACCCCATATTGAGCATTTCATCAGCTTCGTCTAACACTAAAAAATCTAACTGATCTAATTTTAATTTTTTGCGATTAATGAGATCAATAATGCGACCAGGTGTACCCACTACAATATCGGTACCCTCTTTTAAACGCCTCATTTGACGTTCAATTGAAGTGCCGCCATAAATTGGTGTAACTTTAGTACGCTTAGTTTGTCTAAGCGAAATCATTTCTTCCGATACCTGTAGCGCCAATTCTCTAGTCGGCGTAACAATTAGCACTTTAACCGCCTTTTTCTTTTGGTCAATCAATTCTAGTATTGGTAAGCCAAATGCAGCCGTTTTACCTGTTCCGGTTTGGGCTTGTCCAACAATATCACGTTCGGATGAAAGTATCAGCGGAATTGCTTTTTGTTGAATTGGTGTCGGTTCTTCAAAACCTTTCTTCGCTATCGCCTTTAACGATTTTTCGTTTAAGCCGAGCGATTTAAAATCACTGTAATCTGACATAATATTCTCCTATAACATTGGATACTTAAAATGATCTTTTTCGTTAATCTTAGCTCCCGAAACCGGAATTGTTTCACTGCGGTAACTCGTTTGTTTACGTAAAGATAATTTTTCCGCCAGTACCATTGATGACATATAAGAATTGCGTTTAAGTCTTATTACTTGTACCCCCTGCGTATTGCGTGTTACCTTTTCATTGACAAGTGCACTATTAAATAAAACAACTGTTTTTTCGCCAGTATTATCGGTGCGCACGCAAATAAAATCTTCATCTTGTTCGATCCAATTAATGCTAACTAAGCGTGCTTTACCTCCATAAGCGTTGAGTAATTTCTTGCGATTGTTTTTCGTTTGATAGCTGCTAACTGGCACCTTGGCCACCTTGCCATTTTCAAAAGCAAAGACAAACCAACCGCTATAATTAATTAAAGCATGCATATAGACAACGCGCTCGCCTTCTTCCATTTCAATGACATTAGCCAAATAACTGCCCAATTCTGAGGCCTTATGGTCGTTTAGTTCATGCGCTCTTAACTTGTAAACATTCTGTTTATCTGTAAAAAATAATATTTCAGACAAGTTGGTCGCTTCTTGTTCTTGAATAATCTGATCATCTTCTTTGGTCTTTTGTTCGCTATACGCCCTTAACGAAGTTAATGATATCTTTTTGAAGTAACCGTGTTCGGTTAAAAATAATTTTAGATTATAATCTTCAATTAGATTTTCTTGACGAATTTCCCGTACTTCTTCTATTTTAATAACTTCGGTTTTACGTGGCACAGCATAATTCTTAATGATCTGTTCTAATTCTTTGCATATAAGCTTTTTTTGACGTCTTTTCGATTTTAACGTCTTTTCAATTGCCTGTATTTGATCTTTTAAGGATTCAATTTCGGCAATACGGTTAATTAAATACTTTTTATTTAAGTTGCGCAATTTAATTTCTGCCACATAATTTGCCTGCACTTCGTCTATTTCAAATGCCTGCATTAAATTGGGAATAACTGCACTATCTTCAAGCGTATTTCTAATAATTTTAATCGCCTTATCAATGTCGAGCAGCACTTTGTGCAATGCCAATAAAAGATGCAATTTTTTGTTGAGCCCGACCAGGTCATAATTAAGCTGACGTACTAAGCATTCAAGGCGGTACTTGATCCATTCGTTTAGTAGCGGTAGCACGCCTAAGACGATTGGTTTGCCCTTTATTAATATATTGAAATTACAAACAAAACTATCTTCAAGTGGCGTTGACACATAGAGTTTTTGCATCAGTAAATCAGGGTCGGTACCACGCTTTAAATCAAGCGTAATCTTTAAGCCCTTTAAGTCGGTTTCATCACGCACATCGCTAATTTCTTTGATTTTACCCCGTTTGATTAAATCAACTATTTTATCAATAATTGCCTCAACCGTTGTCGTATAAGGAATTTCGGTGATCTCAATTAACTTATTGGCCTTGTCATACTGGTACTTACAGCGCAATTTAACGCTGCCTTGACCTGTTTCGTAAATAGTGTTTAGCGCAGCTTCATCGTATAGTAAATAGCCGCCTGTACTAAAATCAGGCCCGTTTAAGTAGTCACTAACAACGACATCTTCGCCCTCAAGCATGGCAATTGTCAAGCGGCAAACTTCTGCTAAGTTAAAGCTGGCGATACTACTTGCCATACCGACAGCAATACCCTTATTGGCATTGACTAACACATTGGGAAACGTTGTTGGCAATAGCGTTGGTTCTGTCATTGACCCATCGTAGTTGTCGACAAAGTCAACTGTATCGCGATCAATATTCTTAAATAATTCTGCACAAATTTTTTCGAGCTTTACTTCGGTATAACGTGATGCGGCGTATTTCATGTCGCGCGATGACGACTTGCCAAAGTTACCCTTAGAATCGACATAGGCGTGTAGTAGTGCATTATGTCCGCGCGTCAGCCGCACCATTGTCTCATAAATAGCAGCATCACCATGTGGGTTTAGTTTCATGGTTTGCCCCACCACATTGGCTGACTTGGTGCGACCGCCCTTTAAAAGCCCCATTTTATACATGGTGTATAATAGTTTGCGATGCGCCGGTTTAAAGCCATCTATTTCTGGTATGGCACGCGACACGATAACGCTCATGACATAAGGCATGTAGTTTTCTTCTAGCGTTACCGATATTTTTTTATTGGTTACAGTGTTATCGTTATTCAAATTGTTCACCTAACTTATATCTAACTGGTCAATGTAATTGGGACCATAGGTTTCGATAAAGACCTTGCGACCCGCTAAGTCGTCACCCAATAGCACATCAAACATTTGCTTTGTCTTATTTACTTCATCAGGTTTTACGGCAATCAGCCGACGTGACGTTGGACACATTGTGGTTTGCCACATCATTTCAGGTTCGTTTTCACCAAGCCCTTTAGAACGCTGTATTTTATATTTGGCATCGCCAATGCGCTGTAATATGTCGGCTTTTTCACGCTCGTTGTAAGCAAAATAAGTATCGTCTTTGGTCGTCACTTCGTAAAGCGGCGATTCGGCAATATAAACCTTGCCAGCTTCAATTAAAGTTGGCATTAAAACGTAAATCATGGTCAGTATAAGCGCTCTTATTTGAAACCCGTCGAAGTCAGCATCGGTACAAATGATCACTTTGTCCCAATTGAGTGCATCAAGATCAAAGGTCGACATGTCTTTGGCGTGTTTACTTTTGATTTCAACACCGCAGCCCAACACTTTAATCAGATCAACGATAATGTCATTTTTAAATATTTTTTGATAGTCCGCCTTTAGGCAGTTCAATATTTTACCACGAACTGGCATAAGCGCCTGAAAATCAGCATCGCGCGCTAGTTTACACGCCCCCAGCGCCGAGTCGCCCTCAACAATGTATATTTCTCTCTCTGCCTTTTCTTTTGTGCGACAATCGACAAACTTTTTAACGCGATTTGTAACATCAACTTTTTGTGATAGCTTTTTCTTGATGTTAAGTCTAGTTTTTTCTGCGTTTTCGCGACTGCGCTTGTTAATTAGAATTTGGTCGATTATTTTTTCGGCCGAAGACTTGTTTTCGATAAAGTAAACTTCAAGTTCGTGTTTGATGAACTTCGTCAAAAATTCTTGTATGTACTTATTATTAATTGCTTTTTTGGTCTGGTTTTCATAACTGGTCAGGGTAGAAAACGAATTAACAATTAATACAAGACTATCTTCGATATCACTAAACGTTACTTTTTTCTCGTTTTTTTGATATTTGCCAAGCTTTTTAATAAAGCTATCTATCTCACTGACAAAGGCCGATTTAACCGCCTTGTCAGGTGCACCGCCGTGTTCTAAATAACTTGAATTATGATAATACTCGATAATGTTGACATCGTTGTTAAAGGCAAATACCACTTCAGCCTTAACTTTGTACTCGGGCTTATCGGCGCGGTCTCTGCCCTTGCCACTATCTTGGTAACGAATCACTTCAGAAATCGCCTTGCCTTGATTGAGTTCATCAATATAATCGCGCAGCCCTTTTTCATAAAAGAAGACGTGTTTGCTTTCATCAAGTTGATCAATAAATTCAAATGTAATACCAGCATTGACAACCGCTTGTTTTTTTAGAATATCTAAAAAATAAGCTTGCGGAATAGCTATGTCGGTAAATACTTCTAAATCAGGGCGCCACGTCTGCACGGTACCTGTGCGTTTTCCCGTATAATCTTTGCGCTTTAAGCCGCCTTTATTAACGCCTTTTTCAAATTTCAAGCTAAATTCTCTACCATCGCGATATACGGTTACATTAAACCATTCTGAACTGTACTGTGTCGCGCATGAGCCCAAGCCATTAAGTCCTAAACTGTATTCATAGTTTTCGGCTTCAACGGTATTGTACTTGCCACCAGCGTAAAGTTCGCAGTATACCAGTTCCCAATTAAAGCGCTTCTCGCGCCTGTTGTATTCAAGCGGAATACCTCGTCCGTAGTCTTCAACAGTAATCGAATGGTCTGGATGCCTAATAATTTTTATGACATTGCCGTGGCCTTCGCGCGCCTCATCTATTGAATTTGATAGTATTTCAAAAAAAGAATGCTGACAGCCCTCTAAACCATCTGATCCAAAGATTACAGCTGGACGCTTGCGCACACGGTCTTCACCCTTTAATGCCGAAATACTGGAATTATCATATGTTTTCTTTGCCATATTTCACCTCACTATTACTATTTTACCACAACCACAGCATATAGACAAAATTTTTT
>PDWI01005849.1_pt1 | contig 15698 bp, 13 predicted proteins | sample 1430891 | NCBI WGS metagenome assembly PDWI01 (sample SAMN01162508, study PRJNA174530) | Oral metagenome, whole genome shotgun sequencing project. | biome: Marine environment; feature: Marine mammal; material: Swab sample of the gingival sulcus; isolation source: swab sample of gingival sulcus... | reverse complement strand
GATATTTTTTAGGACAAAAAATATCCGAAGCGCCAAGCGAGAGCTGAGGATCAGCGAAGCGATAGAAGAGAAGACAAACACGTACAGCCTTTTCAAATTCATGATTTTGCAACAATAAAAAAATTAAAAGGGAAAGTAAAAAAATAAAAATCTACTTTCATTAAGGAAGTAAAATGAGTTAAAGACTAATAAGAGATACCATCCATAGAAGAAGAAAAATCCGCCATCTCTGGATAAAAAGGGACTCCTCTTTCTTTACAAAGTCTTTTAGCAAGTTTGGTAGCTTCGGGTTCTTCGCCCCTATAATCTCCGTCCATTACAACAACGCCCTCTCTTTCTCGTCTTTTTGCTCTCTCTTCACGAAATTTACTAAATACAGCAAAGGCTATCTCTTTTAAGTCTTTCTCGTGTTCAGGTTTTATTTTTCTTCCATACATTATTATTTCTTTCTTAGACTTTCTCATCTTTATTTTTTCTCCTTAGTAATAAATAATAGTAATTTTTATAATCTTTGACAACGCTTTTTAAATTATAAATAAACCTTATTCAAACTCGATTTTATCTATTTCTTTCATTAATTTGTCGGTTTGGGTTAAAGCAACTATTATTTTTTGATAATGTAGAATATCTTCAAAGTTTAATGTTCTTTTCTTTCTGTCTTTAAGCCATTTCTGAACGGGTTGATAACCGCCTATGTAAAAATCCCATGCAATTTGAGGCACATTGTCAAAATATTGAGTGTTATTAATGTAAATTTTTCCCTCTTTAAACTTTATCTTTTCCACTCTATTATCTCCGTCAATAGGATATTGAGTGATATAGTCTTGTACTTTTGAGCTTTCCAATAAATGTATTTGGCGTATTTCTGCTCCCAATTTTACCAACTTCCAAAATATTTCTTTATCTTTTGGATAGGGAACTCTAGGAAAATCTATTTTTAAAAACTCATTGTATTTTTCTCTATAACTTGGCGAATGTAAAACAGCATAAATGTAATCCAAAACATCTATAGGAGCAAAGGTATTTTCTTTATCCTCTTTCTCATTAGTAAAGGTTAAATTTATTTTTTTTGAAAAATTTTCTATAATATTTTCATTAAAATTTGGGGTTCTTTTATCTAAATTAAACACTTCACTTTCATTATTAGGATAAAGGTATAATGGAAAAGTTGTTCCACTTCCAAATCTTCCAGCAGTACCCGTCAAATTCAAATCATTAATTAAAGTTGTAATAAAGATATATCTCCAATCTGAAACACATTGCCTTGGTACAACCAATCCTATATTTTTACCATTTATAAAATGTTGCATTACTTTTCTTACAGTTCTCCAGACTAATTTGTCCTCATAAAAAATATAACGATTATCAAAAGGTCTATATGCAATAGGATAAATATATTTTGATAAATCTTTTTCATTTTTGATATTATCGTATCCTTTTAAAATGTCCCAACCTTTTTTCTTTTTAACATTAAATTTATTATGTAAAAAATCAACATCTCTTGGTGAGGATTGGAAATCCTTATAAAGATTAAGTAATTCTTGTTGATTTTCTTTGATAACAAAATCATCATGAGCTGTTGTTAATCCTACTCCATTATTAGGAAATAATTCATTAACAGAAAACCCTTTTTCATATTCTTTCTCTGCTTCAAAATCTTTTTGAACCATAAAATAATTTGGAGCTTTGTTAATTAATTCTACAAATTTTATAGAATCTAAAGAATTTTGATTAAAAAAATCATATTTAAACTCTCTCTTACCATATAAATCATAATGAAAAACTTTTGCAAGTTCATTATTTGCTTTTTTTCCTGTTTTTATAAAAAATGTAATTGCAACACCTTGCATAATATCAAACACATTCTCATCTTTTGAGCCGTCAGGACAAACTTCTTTTTTCTTAGAATTTCCATGCAAATCTATGGTATAAATTTTATCGTAAGTCTTTAGTAAATGCCAACGCATTCCTCTGAATGTAGGATTATCCAAAAATCCGTGAGGATTAATAAAAGCTAAAATTCCCTCTTTATTTTTTTCTATAAGAGATGAAGCATAACGAATAAATTTAACATAATCATCATTTATCCATTTAGGGTTACGCTCTTTTAATTTGACTTTCCCTTCGGGTTCTTTTTTGTAATCTTCCATTAGTTTCATTATCCATTTACCTTTGTTTGCACTTTCTCCACTGTAAGGCGGATTACCAAGCACACACATTACAGGAGTATCTCTTTTTATTTCATTTGCTTCATTGGCTTCTGTGCTTATCCAATTCGCAAAAATAGTTCCCGTGTCGGGGTGATACTCTTCAAGGCTATTGGTAAGATAAATTTTTAATCTCTCGTCTTTTTTGGGTTCATAGCCTGTTTCTTGTAAGATAAGAGAAATTTTTAAGTGAGCCATGGCATAGCTTGCCATTAATATTTCAAATCCGTTAATTCTCGGGATAAGATGTTCTTTAGCATAACTGCTCCAAGCACCTTGCATGCTTTTAAACCTTGTATTGTATATATGCCTTATTACTTGTGCTAAAAATGTACCCGTACCTGTGGCAGGGTCAAGGATTTGGACTTTGTGAACTTCTTTATCAAACTGTTTATATCCTGTGGTAGAACGTTTATCTCTAGTTTGACTGTCAAGCTTAATGCTTGTTTTTGTCGTATCTGCAAGACCTTGAGATAAGTCAAAATCACTCTTTAAAATATCATCAACAGCACGGACAATAAAATTAACCACAGGTTGCGGTGTGTACCACACTCCTCTTGATTTCCTCAACTTTGGGTCGTATTCCGCCAAAAAGGTTTCATAAAAATGGATAATAGGATCATTAGTCTGTGTATCTTTACCAAAGTCCGATAAAAGTTCTTTTATGTTGCTTGCTCTAAAGACATCGGCAAGATTGTCAACTGTTTTTACAATCCTATCGTCAATATCCGTGCCTGCTATATAGGAAAAAAGTTTTTTTAAAAAGGGATTGGATTTAGGTATGAGTTCCGCTGATTCATATCTACTGAAATCATTAAGAGTTCTATCATTTAATCTTGCGGCAAACATTCCGTAAGCAATTGTTTGAGCATAGATATCCGAAAATGCCTGAGGTGTTAAATCGTGAATTAAAATCTTTTTAAAACTTTGATACTGACCTCTTAATGAAGTGTTTTCGCTACTTTTTTCATCTGAAGTTACTGCATTTTCAATAATATTTTGCAATAATCTTGCTCTTGCCGCCATCATTTTTGCAAGTCTTTTGCTTGATTTTATGGTTTGACCTATATATGAACAAAAATTATTAATCATAGTGATGAATTTATCAAAATTATCACTAATTGCTCTTACTGCTCCGTTTTTTATTTCGGCTATTGAGACTTCTGTAATTAATTCTCCATTTTGAAAAAATTGAAACTTTATATAATCTGTAATAATTAAGTTATCAAGAGCTTTTTTATACCTTGTAAACTGCTCTTTAAATTGCTTAGAGTCCAAATCCTTTCCTATATCTTTTGCCTCTATATAACCTACAGGCACTTTATTCTTGGTTATCACATAGTCAGGATTCCCGCAGTCGGTTACATTAGCCGGTTCATTGGTTACTTCAAAACCTTTAATTAAATTTTTAAGTAATATTTCAAGTTCTCCTCTATAGGAATGTTCTCTTGAAATACCGGACTTAAAACGATTATTAACCTCTTTTATATATTCTTTTATGTATTTCTCTATTGTCATTTTAATAATTATTAACGATTGCTTATAAACTTGTCAATTAATTTTTCTTTTTTGATACATCTTGGATTAATTTTGAAAAATCCACTGCATTTTTAGATGTGATTACCGACTTTTTTGTTCTCTTTTCAATATCCTTGCGTGCATTGCCCGCTACTGCTCCGCCCTCTTTTGCCACAGCCTTATTTTCTTCCAATCCTTCTGGGTTTTCAATTTTTGTAAGCTCTGTAGTTGTAGCTTCTGCAAGCATATTAAGCACGAGTTCAAGTGTGGACATATTATCTCTTAAATTTTCTTTTTTAAGATTTTTAAAGTTCTTATATTCTCGAGTATTCATGCCACTCCAAGCTTTAGATATTTCATTGGTAAGAATTGCATACTCCATACCTTTCTTAACTCCATGATCTTGCCATGTATCAGTCAATTCCTTTCTCACTTGAATAGCTTGTAAACGTTGATTTATCCACTCCCTTGAATATCCTTTATTTAAATAGGTTGCAAGTGCTCGCTCAATAGTTAGTTCAGGATCTATTATTTCGTCAATTCTTTCTTTACCCACTTTTGCTAACCACATTTTAAATGGCTCTGCTTTTGGGGAGGGAATTGATTGAATAACACGAAAAACTCCTTGTATATCAGCGACATCCGTATTATATTTTTTTCCGTCGGAAGATAGCAATTTCAGTTGTCGACAATATGTCGATAACTCAGATCTTTCATCAACATTCATTCTCTTTTTTACCCTATACCAATAATCTCTTGGGTTTGAACTCTCTGTTAATACGGCAACCACATCAACAATGGAAAAATACCATTCTTCTTTTTCCTCATCCCAAATAGATCGGATTTCTTTATTATCATATATTTTTATCTCGTTCATATTATATTACCTATTTTTATGTATTGCTCTATTGTCATTTTAATAATTATTAATGATTGCTTATAAATTTGTCAATTAAAAAATATTATGATTCCTTTATTTTTTCTCCATTTTGTTATATCATTAGGAAAATATTAATTATGAAAAATAGTGTTTTTCCGATAAATACCACACTTTTTTGGAGGCAAAATGAATATTGAAAAAAAGTTGCTTGAGCTGGCAAACAATAAAGAACAAGGCAGTCTAGGCGGCGGCAAAGAAAGAATTGAGACACAACATAAAAAGGGAAAGCTATTCGCAAGAGAAAGAATAGAAAAGATAATCGATCCCGGTTCTTTTGAAGAATTGGATATGTTTGTTACCCATAGATGTACCAATTTTGACATGGAAAAAAATCGTCCACTCACAGACGGAGTAATTACAGGGTACGGTAAAGTGAACGGCAGATTAGTCTTTATCTTCTCTCAAGACTTTACAATCTTTGGTGGTTCTCTTTCTAAAGCTTATGCTGAAAAGATATGTAAATTAATGGAACTGGCAGCAAAGGTTGGTGCTCCTGTTATAGCTTTAAATGATTCAGGCGGTGCCAGAATACAAGAAGGAGTAGATGCACTTGCAGGTTATGCCGATATTTTTTATAGAAATGTTAAAAATTCAGGAGTTATACCTCAAATATCATTAATACTTGGTCCATGTGCAGGAGGTGCTGTTTATTCTCCGGCAATAACAGACTTTATTATGATGAGTGAATCCAATTCATATATGTTTTTAACAGGTCCTAAAGTAGTAAAACAAGTAACTCAGGAAGATGTAAGCCCTGAAGAACTTGGAGGCACACAAATTCACGGGACAAAAAGCGGTGTAAGCCACTTTGTTTGCAAGAATGAAGAAGAAACTTTTGAAAACTTAAAAAAACTTCTTACTTTTATTCCTCAAAACAACAAAGAAAAAGCTCCTATTGTAGAATGCAATGACCCAATTGATCGTATAGACGAAAAACTCAATTATATAGTGCCTGATAATCCTAACAAGCCTTATGATATGAAAGAAATTATCAAAGTTGTTGTTGACAATAATGATTTTTTTGAAGTTCAAGAAAATTATGCAGCTAATATTATTATCGGGTTTGCCCGTTTAAATGGAATAAGTGTTGGTATTGTTGCTAATCAGCCTAAATTAATGGCAGGTGTATTAGACAATAACTCATCAATAAAAGCAGCAAGATTTATTAGATTTTGTGATGCTTTTAATATTCCTCTTATCACTTTTGAAGATGTACCTGGATTTATGCCCGGAACTCAACAAGAATATAACGGTATTATTAAAAACGGAGCTAAACTATTATATGCTTTTGCAGAAGCAACAGTTCCAAAACTTACTGTTATTGTGAGAAAAGCTTATGGTGGTGCATACTGCGTTATGAGCTCAAAACATATAGGCGGAGACTTAAACCTTGCATGGCCGACAGCAGAGGTCGCCGTAATGGGTCCTGAAGGCGGAGTGGAAATAATTTACAATAAAGAACTTAAAAATGCTACTAATTATGAAAAGAAAAAAGATGAACTCAAGAAAAAATATCTTGATCTTTTTGCCAATCCTTATAATGCCGCAGAAAAAGGTTATGTTGATGATATTATAGTTCCTGCCAATACCAGAAAAAGATTAATAAAAGGTTTAGAAATGTTAATGAATAAAAAAGAAGATAATCCATCAAAGAAACATGGAAATATCCCTCTTTAAAAAAGGAGATTAAACATGGAATGGAATAGTCAAGACGCATTACTGATAACACTTTACGGTATTCTGGTTGTTTTTTCTGGTCTTATACTCACAAGTATCTTAATTTTTCTTTTCTCTCTACCAGAAAAATTCTCAAAGAAAAAGGGTAAGAAATTAAACAAAAAACAAAAAACAAAAAATATTATAAAAAATAAAGTTCCAGAAAAAACATTAAAAGAAGCTAGTCCAGAAGTAATGGCGGTAATAATAACAGTATTGGAAGCCGAAATAAGACTTAATAAAAACATGCTTGTTAACTAAAATATCGGGAGGTTAATACAAAATGAGAAAATATCTGCTCTCTATTAAAAACAAAGAATATAAAGCTGAATTAAAAGAATTAAAAACCAATAGTGCCACAATAGAAGTAAATGGCGAAGAATATAAGGTAAATATAAAAGATATAGAACGTAAAACCAATATTATGCCAGCGATGAGTCCTTCAGGCGGGGTATCACAAGCACCTGCAGCTCCTACTGCCAAGGCACCTCAAGCTCCGGCTGCGGCTTCAAGTGCTCCAGCCACTCCATCGGGGAATGGTCAAAAGATTACAGCTCCTTTACCGGGCTTAATACTAAGTATTGCTGCTCCCGAAAATACTGCAGTAAATGCAAATGATTGTATTTTGGTAATGGAAGCAATGAAGATGGAAAACCAAGTCCAATCTCCAATAAACGGTACCGTAACTAAAATTTTTGTAAATAAGGGAGACTCTGTCGCTGAAGGAGATTTATTGGCAGAAGTAAGCCCCTCTTAATTAAGGTTAAGTAATATGAAAAAGATAATACTTTTATTGGTAGTCGTTTTAATATTGTCCTTTAATATCAACGCTCAAGAAATTAAGCTCAATAAAAATGACTTTAAAAATCATTTTAGATATATGACTATTTATCTTGGCGAAAATAAAAAGATTCAAGAAAATGATGAAGGAAAAGTTTATAATAATTTCGACCAAAAAGAAATCGGAATTTTTAAAATTATTAGTGTAGACGATACGGAAAGCATAGCTCGTGTTAATTTGTTCTCGTCCGAAAGAAATGTTGAAAAAGATTTCAAGAGTATTCGAAAGGTAAATTTTACTAAAGCAAAGGGTAAAGAGCTTAATATAAGTGACAAAGAGGCAGTAACCTTTACAGCAGTAAAATTTTCTCTTTTAGATTCTTCTTTTTACTTTACTATTAACAAGCAAGAAAATAGCGATATTCTGGCAAAAATGAAAGTAGGTTCAAAGGGAAATCTATATCATAATAAGAGAATTACAGGAATTTATAAAATAATCGGCGGAGATAAGGATAAAACATTTTTCTACGGATTAGTAACCAGTAATGCTGTTAATGAAAATTTTACAAAATCAAATCATGCTGATATTCAAGACTACTACGACCAAATAATAGGAAGTACTGGATTTGTAAATATGACTTGGAAAAATCTTATCATGCTTTTTATAGGCTTAATTTTTATCTATATGGGAATTGCCAAAGAAATGGAACCTTTACTTTTAGTACCTATCGGCTTTGGTATTCTAATAGGAAATATCCCCTTGCCATTACAGCTTTTTAATAATATTTCCGTTTATATGATAGATCCAGTAACTAGTCAATACGCTTTTAATACAACAGGCAATAGTGTTATGGGTATTATCTACTACGGAGTCAAATCGGGTATATTCCCACCTTTGATTTTCTTGGGGATTGGAGCAATGACAGATTTTACTGCATTAATTTCAAATCCTAAGTGCGTATTATTGGGAGCTGCCGCTCAAACTGGTATATTTATAACATTTATAACAGCTCTTTATCTTGGATTTTCACCTGCAAACTCAGCAGCTATCGGTATTATTGGTGGAGCCGATGGACCGACTGCGATTTTTCTTTCTTCCAAACTAGCTCCTTCTTTAATTGGTCCTATTGCTATTGCAGCTTATTCATATATGGCAATGGTTCCAATAATCCAACCTCCTATTATGAAACTTCTTACAACAAAAAAAGAAAGACTTATAAAGATGAAGCAAAAAAGAACAGTTAGCCAAAAAGAGAGAATACTTTTCCCCATAGCCGGATTGATTTTAACAACTCTCGTTGCACCTGGTGCTATACCTCTTTTAGGAATGCTCTTTTTTGGTAATCTCTTAAAGGAATCGGGAGTTACCAAAAGATTGGCACAATCTGCAGCAAATCCTATAATTGACACTTGCACCATTTTACTTGGTCTGGCTGTTGGAGCATCTACAAGTGCACAAGTATTTTTAAATTCTAAATCAATTAAAATCTTTATTCTTGGAGTTATATCTTTTGGTGTTGCAACAGCAGCAGGAGTTCTTTTTGCTAAAATAATGAATTTATTTACTAAAGATAAAGTTAATCCTTTAATTGGAGCAGCAGGGGTTTCAGCTGTACCGGATTCTGCAAGAGTTGCTCATCATGTCGGTTTAGAATATGATAAGAGCAATTATCTGCTTATGCATGCTATGGGTCCTAATGTTGCGGGGGTTATAGGTTCGGCAATTGCAGCCGGTGTTTTCTTAGGAATATTTTAATCAATTAAATAAACATTATGAGAGAGAATTAAATATTCTCTCTCATATTCTTCACGATAATCTCTTCTACAAATTATATATTTACTCAATTCATTAAACAGACAGGATAATATCAAGTCTTTACTATTGTTTTTTTTCTCTAAAAATATTAAAATAATTCTACTATAAGGAGTGAGAAGTAAAATGTTTAAAAAATTGAGTATTATTATTCCCGTTTACAATGAAGAAAAAACCGTAAAAAAATTAATTGATACAGTACAATCTGTGCCTTTGCCATTAGAAATAAAGAAAGAAATCATAGTTATAGATGATTATTCAAAAGACAATACCTTTGATATTCTTAATCAAATAGCAGAGAAATATGATAATATGAGAGTCAGTAGAAACGATAAAAATTACGGGAAAGGTTATACCATAAGACAAGGTTTTCAAGAAGCAACAGGAGATATAATAATAATTCAAGATGCAGACTTGGAATATAACCCATTTGAATATCCAAAATTACTCCAACCCATATTGGAAGGGAAAGCCGATGTGGTTTATGGTTCTCGCTTTATGAGTGGAGAAGATAAAAGAGTTCTTTATTTCTGGCACTCCTTAGGGAATAGGATATTAACTCTTTTTTCAAATATGATAAGCAATTTAAATCTTACCGACATGGAAACATGTTATAAGGTGTTTAAAGCACCATACATTCAAAACTTAAAGTTAGAAGAAAATAGATTTGGAATAGAGCCGGAGATAACTTTCAAACTCTCTAAAATAAAAAATCTTCGCCTTTATGAAGTAGGAATTTCTTACGACGGAAGGACTTATGAAGAAGGTAAAAAAATTAACTGGAAAGACGGTTTTAGTGCTTTCTTTGTAATGTTTAAAAATTTAATCCGCTATTGGATAAAAGGTGATAGTTCTTTTTTTATAAGTAATGTTTTTGATAAATAACTCTTAGAAATAAAAAATATCCAAGATTAGACTTTATCTTCATAATTCATTATAATTTATTTTTAAGAAATTAAACGGAGGGTAAAATTGGAATTTAAGAGTTCATTAGACGTATTTAAAGAATATAAAGGAAAAATTTTGGATAACTATCCTAAATTAGTACATTCCAGATTATATAATAAAGTTTTAAACAACTTATATATTGAAATATCTTACAATAAAGCAAATCACCTGTTTAGCCCTAATTACACATCTTTAACAAATAATGAAGATGATGAAATAGAAAACATTGTGAATAATAACCCTGACTTTTTCAATTCATTAAAAGAATTTATGATTAACTCTTTATTTGTGTATTCGGCAATTTTAGACGAAAACTCTCCTTCACTGATAAACACTCACAGCATTGTTATTGCAAGATTAATACATAATAGAGATCAACGTTTTGAGGTAAAATTTTATACTCATTATGAAGATGAATTATTAAAAAATTACAGTGACAAAATATACTTAGGAAGAGACTTTATCAACTTAATCAAATTTCCTAGAAAATATTTAGGATTAAAAAAATATCTCTTATCTTTAAAAGAACAGAATGAAAAATTACAAGAAAGAGCAAAACATAAATTAAGATATATTGAGGAATACAGGAAATCTGATTTAAATGAAATAGATTATACCTGCAAAGAATTATTCAAAGAATCCATGGAAATAGTCAAATCTTTCAGAGAAACTTCTATTTCAGAAATAAGAAAGGATAAATCCCAAGACGTTCTATCCCATCTTATTTATATTGCTTCTCTTTTTAACGAATTACACGATTCTGCCAATGAATTTGAAATTAAACTAAGACAACACAAAGAGTATGATTTTGCTAAATATATAACAAAATTTAATAAAGACTTAATAGATTCTATTTGGTATCTAAAAAAACTGTCTTATATCTTCCATTTAAAGATTTCCAATTATAAAATTGATTAAAGAAATCAATCAAGGAGTAATACTATGAAAGCAAAGGATATTTATCAAAAATGGTTACAAAGTCCTGCTTTATCCAAAGATGAAAAAGAGGAGCTTACAAATATAGAAAAAGACAATAAAGAAATAGAAGACAGATTTTATCAATACTTAAGTTTTGGTACTGCTGGTATAAGAGGAAAAATGGGAATTGGCAGTAACAGAATGAATAGGATAATAATTGGAATGGTTTCTGCGGCTCTTGGCAAAGCGGTTCAAAATCAAGGCAAAGAAGCTATGAATCAAGGAGTTGCCATAGCTTATGATTGTCGTAAAAATTCAAAATTATTTGCTGAAATTACAGCATCTGTTTTATCATCAATGGATATAAAAGTTTTAATTTTCAAAGAATTAAAATCAACTCCTCAACTTTCTTATGCCGTCAGAGAATTTAAATGTACTTCTGGAGTGGTCATAACCGCAAGTCATAACCCCAGAAATTATAACGGATACAAAGTTTATTGGTCAAAAGGTTCTCAGATATTAAGTGAAAAAGCTAAAGAGATCTCCAAAAATTTTGAAGAAATAAGAGAAGATATTAATATCAATATACCAAATTACCAAGAAGAACAAAAAAGAGGCTATATAAAAGAAATATCTTCCGAGTTTGATAAACAATATATTGAAAGCTTAAAACTTATGAGCTTAAGAGATAAAGAGATTGATAAAGATTTAAAAATAGTTTATACTCCATTAAACGGTACAGGACTTGTTCCGGTTACAAGTATACTCAAAGAAAGAGGATTTGATAATGTTTATACCGTAAAAGAAGAAAGAAATCCCGATGAAAATTTCAGCGGTATTACATATCCCAATCCCGAAGATCCAAAAGTATTTAAAAGAGCCATAGAGTTAGCAAAAGAAAAAGATGCAGATTTAATTATGGCAAGCGATCCCGATTGCGACAGAATGGCAATAATGGTAAAAGACAATGACAATTATACTTTCTTTAATGGAAATAAAACAGCTGCCATATTAATAGAATATATACTAAGCAGTATGTCCGAGAAAGATTTAATTAAAGAGAATAGTGCTATCGTTAAAACAATAGTCAGCTCAAATCTGCCTACATTAATAGCTCAAAAATATTCAGTTGAAATGATTGAAACGCTTACAGGTTTTAAACATGTATGCAGTTTCCCAAATAAATGGGACGAAACAAAAGAAAAACATTTTATTATGGGATTTGAAGAAAGTATAGGTTATTGTGTAGGCAATAAAGTTAGGGATAAAGATGCCGTAAATGCAGCAATGTTTATTGCTGAAGCAGCTGCTTATTACAAAAAGAAAGGAAAAGATTTTATAACATTGTTGGATAATATTTACCAAGAATATGGATTTCATTATGATGAACAAGTAGCATTTAAACTTGAAGGATCACAAGGAAAAGAAGAGATAAAAAAAATAATGAAAACTTTTAGAGAGAACTTAGAACAGATTATTCCTCAAAAAAATCTTTATAAAGTAATAGACTACTTAGAACAAAAAGAATACATAGAAGATAAAGTTACAGATTCTAAGGGAACTCCCCCTTCAAATGTCTTACGTTTCTTTTTAAAAGATAATACTTGGTTCGCTCTAAGACCATCAGGAACAGAACCTAAAATAAAATTTTATTTTTACAGTAATCATAAAGAAAACTTAAATAAAGCCAAAGAACAATTAAATAAATTAAAAGAAGAAATCTTAGACAAAGTAAATAAAATTATTAGTTAATAAATCAAAATCTTTTGAAGAAGAGCGTGCAAAATTTTTGCACGCTCTCCAATAATAAAGCGACTACTTTTTAAAACCTCTCTCTTTCATTAAGCCGTCTATCTTTGCTTCTCTTCCGCGAAAAGCTTTATACATCTCAACTTCATCCTCACTTCCTCCTTTAGATAAAATATTATCTCTAAAAGATTTAGCTGTTTTCTTATCAAATAAAGATGTTTCTTTAAAAGCTTCATAAGCATCACAATCCAACATTTCAGACCAAATATAAACATAATAACCAGCATCATAACTACCAATCATATGAGAAAAATAAGTACTCTTATAACGTGGTTCTATAGATGGTATCAATCCTATTTTTTTCATATAATCATTTTCAAATTTTGCAACATCAAAATCATCTTCTTTTTCAATAGTATAATATTTTAAGTCCAATAAAGCTGCTGCTAAATACTCAGTGGTTATAAAACCTTGATTAAAGTATTTACTCTTAACCAACTTATCAACTAATTCTTTAGGGATTACCTCTCCTGTTTTATAGTGTTTAGCATAAACAGCAAGGACTTCCGGTTCTGCACACCAATGCTCCATTATCTGTGAAGGCATTTCAACAAAGTCTATAGTTACGGAAGTTGAATTATAAACAGTATTATTTAACAAAGAATGCAAAGCATGACCAAATTCATGGAATAATGTCTTTGCCTCATCATAACTTACCAATGACGGTTTATCCCCTACAGGTGGAGCAAAATTACAGACATTGTAAATTACAGGATAAATTTTATTGCCTTTAATATGAGATTGACCTCTCAATGCACCGCACCATGCCCCGGCTCTTTTACTCGGACGATAAAAATAATCTGTATAAAGAACACCTACCGAATTACCGTCTTCTGACAAAACCTCAAAAGCTTTAACGTCTTTATGATATACGGGAAAATCTTTTCTCTCCACAAATTTTAGACCATAAAGTTTATTAGCGACATAAAATGCTCCATCTCTAACACTGTCCAATTTAAAATAATTTTTTAGTTCTTCTGTATCAATATTATACTTTTCTTTACGTAATTTTTCAGTATAATACCACCAATCCCATGAAGCAAGTTTAAACTTACCTTTCTCTTTATTAATAATTTTTTGTAACTCTTTAGCTTCTTTTTTTGCCTTAGCCAATGCAGGAACCCATATTTTATTTAAGAGCTTATAAGCATTAGCCGGATTTTTAGCCATATTTATTTCTAACTTATAAGCTGCATGATTTTTATACCCCATAATTTTAGCTTTTTTTAATCTCAACAAAGCTATACGGGCTACTATCTTCTTATTATCAGAATCATTATTGTTATTTCCTCTATTAAGATATCCTTTATAAAGTTTTTCTCTTAAATCTCTTCTTTCAGAAAATTGCAAAAAAGGAATCCAACTAGGCTTATGAAGAGTAAAAAGATATTCTCCTTGGGCAAGATTTGCTCTCTTTGCCGCCTCTACCGCAGAGTCGATTACGGATTGAGGCAATCCTGCTAACTCTTCCTTACTTTTTAGAATAAGTTTAAAATCATTTGTATCCTTAAGTACATTTTGCGAGAAAGTTAATTCTAAATCGGAGATTTCTTTATTAATCTTTTTAACCTTTTCTTTATCTTCTTTACTTAAGGCTACTCCGCTTCTAATGAAGCCTCTATAACTATCTTCAAGCATAGTCATTTCTTCTTTACTGAGATCTAATTTATCTTTTTCTTTATAAATCTTTTCTACTTTTGCAAAAAGTTCATCATTTAAAGCAATATAATCTCTATATTCTCCATAAATAGGATTAATCTTTTTAGCTATATCCACTAATTCATCATTTGTGTCAGCCGATTTCAACATATAAAAAACTGATGAAACTCTTTTAAGTAACTTACCGTTCTCTTCCAAAGCAACTATAGTATTTTCAAAAGTAGGCTTTTCTTTATTATTAATTATGGCTTTTATTCCCTCCCTTGCTTCTTTGAAACCTCTTTTGAAAGCTTCCATATAATGCTTTGTCTTAATCTTTTTAAAATCAGGCAATTTAAACTTACCTGCAAACTCTTTAAAAAATGGATTTACTTCCAATTTCACTCCCTCTTTTTTTGTTGCTTTTGTATCTTCCTTCTTTTTCTCTTGCTTAGAACAAGAAAAGAAAAGTCCTGACAACACAAAAAAAACAACAAAAAAAACTAATCTTTGTTTTTTTATTATATTTTTCATACTGTAATTGTACTAAATTTTATAAGAAAAGTTTAGTCGTTTTTTCTTATTTATAAAAAGATGAGATAATGAAAAATTATAATTATTTACTTTTTAGAATAAAGTGGTATAATGTTGCTGTCTTAGACAGCAAAAAATATTAAGCTATATTTGAAAAACAAGCTGTTGCATGATACAATATATAAGTTAAATTATTAAGGAGACAGAATTATGTTTGCTATTGTTGAGACAGGCGGGAAGCAGTATAGAGTGGAAGAAGGTGATCTTTTAGAAGTAGAACTTCTTGATGAAAAGAAGATAAACGATAAAAGTTATCAATTTGATAAAGTTGTTTTCATGGGAGGAGACGAAGTTAAAATCGGTCAACCCTATTTAAAAGATGCTGTTGTGAAAGCTACTGTACTGGAAAAGATAAAATCTGATAAGATTATTGTTTTTAAGAAAAAATCAAAGAAACAATATAAACGTACAAGAGGACACAGACAACTATTACATAGAGTCAAAATTGACTCAATAAAAGGCTAACAACAGGAGGATTATAATGGCACATAAAAAATCAGGTGGTAGTGCAAAAAACGGACGCGACAGTATTTCCAAAAGATTGGGAGTGAAAAGATTTGGTGGAGAAATTATAAATGCCGGTAGTATTATAGTAAGGCAAAGAGGTACTAAATTTAATCCTGGGAATAATGTTGGTATAGGTAGAGATGATACTCTTTTTGCTTTAGTTTCAGGGCAAGTAAAATTTACCACAAGACACAATAAAAAATTTGTTGAAGTTGAGCCTGTCGTTTAATTTTTCCTCATTGCGGTATTTCCGCTGTATCTTAATAATTTAAAATGTTTTTAGATAGAGTCATTTTAAATGTAAAAGCTG
>PDWI01018182.1_pt1 | contig 15699 bp, 14 predicted proteins | sample 1430891 | NCBI WGS metagenome assembly PDWI01 (sample SAMN01162508, study PRJNA174530) | Oral metagenome, whole genome shotgun sequencing project. | biome: Marine environment; feature: Marine mammal; material: Swab sample of the gingival sulcus; isolation source: swab sample of gingival sulcus... | reverse complement strand
GTCCTCTTTTCAAGTCCCTGTATTTGTACAAAAGGAAAACTTTATGCCAAATGAGACATTTCATCAGGTATCGAAGTATGGTGCCCAGAGCGGGACTTGAACCCGCAAGGTATTGCTACCAGGGGATTTTGAGTCCCCCGTGTCTACCAATTCCACCATCTGGGCATAGTTGCTATCGAGATTGAATTTTGTTATTTGGGCAAAAAAGCTCATTTATTGTATGAAATATTATAAAGAAGTCAAAATAAATTCAATCTTAATATTGACAAATAAATTATACTCTATATAATTTCATTTTCAACTTTCAAAAAACACTCTATATGTCTCCAAAAGTAAATGAAATTACTCTCGCGGATACGACCTTCGAGATTTGATTACATCGATCGTCTTGACTTGAAACAAAAGAAAAATATGCCAGAGAGATCACAGGTCATATTCTCGATGAAATACATCCCTTCGTACAACAAGCGACCATGAGAATTCACTTGAAAAAAGGTCCCAAATCTATGTATCATGTATTCAATGAAGTTGTATCAAACTCTCTTGATGCCAATGCAAACGCTATCAGAGTAGCTGTCAAACATAATACAAAACTTAATTCCATCCTGTTTCTCATCGCTGATAATGGTGATGGAGTACATGCAAAAGACACAAATCAAAAAAAGAAACATACTCAAGATCTCGGATGAAAGGGGCTTGGAATGAAAATTGCAAAATTCTATACTGGATGAAATGCAAAACTTCTTCGAAGTGGGTCTGGAGCAATAGTTTCAGCACGCTTTTATCTCAATAATTTTCTCTATAATATAGGTAGGTATAATTTTGATAAAATGCGAGAATATTGAGAGCTTACAGAAAAAGAGCAAAAAAGACAAGAGAAACTACTCTCTCTTCGAGAAGCTGTTTTTCAATGAAATATAGATCTTGATGAGCTTCCAAATTCCCTTTGTAAAATATTTTGATCAAAGGTGGCTTCTCAATATTTGTGTGGAGATTTGACAGAAGAAGAGCTCATAGAAATGATAGACGCAGAAAGTGTCAATCTCCGTTGGTATCTTGAAAAAATTGCCTGATCAGAATATTTTTAAATAATATCATGAACAATACACCTCAAACACATTCCCAAAGTCCAAAAAATGAACAAATTATCTTTGATGAAACTTTTTCCCTCAAGATACATTTTTGGGAAAAAAGGTTTCAATCTTCTCAAAAAATTATGAAAACAAAAGATGACTTTGTGCGAATGATCTATATGATTTTTAAAAAAAGTGTAGATAATTTTGCAGAAAGAGAAAGTATGAAAAATACTTATATGCTTCAATACAATATACTTTTTGCGTTATGAGAAAACCTTGAGAACTCTCTCGATGCCAATGCTACAGCCATACGAGTGGCAATGAAATACAATCAAAAAGCTGAGAAACTGATGCTTTTTGTCGCTGATAATGGTGATGGTAAAAAAGCAAAAACAACTTAGGAAAAACAAAAAAGTAATACCTATTTTGGCTGAGGATGATCCGGAAGACTTTTGATGAAATTAAATGCAATTGAAAACAAACTGATACGATGAGAAAATAGTTGAGCGACTACTGTGTATACTCTCGATACCAACGAATACAGAGATCCAAAACTCAAAGAAGCCATCTATAAACACCAGAGATATCTTGAGGAGAAAAATAAAGGACAATCTGATTCTCTTTGAGAAACTCTTCTGTAAAAAAAATAATCCTCACTTTCTCTTGTATATAACTATTGCATCATGAACAATACGCCGCAAGTACATTCCCAAAGTCCAGAAAATGAACAAATTATCTTTGATAGAAGTTTCCTTCTGTATAATGACGAACTTGATTTCAAGAAAAAATCTTTATTCGATGCCTTTGTTACTGAATTTCTTTTATTTATACGAGCCAGGACTCACAAAAAGCGTACACACAAAAAAGATCTCACAAATGAAATGTTGATAACATTACAAAGCGAAATAGAAGCATTTATCGAGCAAGAAGAGGATATACAAGGGAAGTATAGGTTTTTATATGATACCCTTTTTTGCTATTGAGAATATGTCAAGAATTCTTTTGATGCTCATGCGACCAGCCTTCGCGTTGTCATGAAATATAATAAAAAAGTGCAGAAAGTGATACTACTGGCGGCTGATAATGGTGACGGAATAAATGCAAAAACAACTCAAGAAAAGGAAAAAAATGATGCCTATTTTGGTTGATGGGGACTTTGAAGACAGCGTATTGATGCTACCTCAAAATCAGATAGCAAGCTTATCCGAATGGGATCAAAATGAAGCTCTGCGGCAAATATTATAGATTCAGAGTCGTACAAAAGAGTCTATCCTCTATTGGAGAAAATCTCAAAAGAGCTTATACCCAGTTTATATCAGTAATTTTTTATTTTTCCTCGACTTTTTTTTGTTTTCTGTATAATAGAATATATTTTTGTTAATTTTGAACTATGAAATTTCAACTTGATAGCCTCGTAGAAGAATATAAATCACTCGAAGCTGAGCTTTCTGATCCAGAAATCTACTCTGACATCAAACGACTCAAAACAACCAATCAAAAGAAAAAAAATCTCGAAGAAGCTGTCGAGCTCTACGGGAAATACAAAGCATACTACCAAAATATGGAAGAAGCCAAGCAAATGCTCACGGAAGAAAAAGATGCTGAAATGCAGGAGATGATAAAAATGGAAATCGCCGAAGCAGAAGAAGCTATCCCTGAACTTGAAGAAAAGCTCAAAATTGCTCTCCTTCCAAAAGATCCCAATGATGACAAAAATATCATTATTGAAATTCGAGCTTGAGCTGGTGGAGATGAAGCAGGAATTTTTGCGTACGAACTCTCAGAAGCATATAAGAATTTTGCAAAAAAAGAAGGCTATTCGATCGAACCAATGAGTGAAAGTGCAAATGATGCTGGTGGTGTCAAAGAAATTATTTTTCAGGTAAATGGAGAATGAGCCTATTCACGATTCAAATACGAATCTTGAGTTCATCGTGTCCAGCGAATTCCAGCAACCGAAAAAAATGGTCGTGTCCATACTTCTACCGTGACTGTCGCTGTAATGCCAGAGGCAGAGGATTTTGATGTAGAAGTACGAGAAGAAGATCTCGAGATCCAAGCATGTCGAGCCAGTGGTGCTGGTGGTCAGCATGTCAATAAGACAAATTCTGCCATTCGTGTTGTACACTTACCAAGTGGGCTTGCTGTCGAGTGTCAGGATCAGCGATCTCAACTCCAAAACAAGATCAAGGCGATCTCTGTACTCAAGGCTCGGCTTTTTGCCATCGAGGAAGAGAAACGCCAAAAAGAAGAGTGAGCTGCGCGTCTGGCTCAAGTGGGAACTGGAGATCGAAGTGAAAAAATCCGTACGTATAACTATCCACAAGATCGAATTACTGATCACAGAATTGGAAAAAACTTTTCAAATATTCCAGTTGTGATGACTGGAGAACTCGAGGCTATTATTGAGGCGCTTGCTATCGCTGATCAAACTGCCAAACTCGAGGCAGCAGCGAAAGGAGAGTAGGTTAGAATTTAGAAATTAGATTTTAGAAGTTAGAGTTTAGATTTTAGAAATTAGAAATAAAATTTTAGAGATTAGAATTTAGGGTTTAGAATGTAGATTTTAGAATTTAGAAGGCAGGGGGATTTTACTCCTGTTGTCTCTGCGGTCCCTGTCATCCTGAACTCGTTTCAGGATCTTCCTTGTGTTTCCTGTACTTCTTCTTGGGAGAAATAAACTCGCTCATACACTCGCTTTACGCTCATCATAATAAAACTGACTTTCATCATCGCTCATCGATTTTTTTTCACTGTATTTTTTTCAAAAAGAAAAAAATCTCTTGGCAGTATTTCTCCCAAACCCCATTGTGTACAGATTTTCTTCTGCATTTTCTTTTTTCCTCTTCAGATTTTATTTTTTCTGTCATCGCGAGCGGAGCGTGGCAATCTCTTTCCCTGTCATCCTGAATTTATTTCAGGATCTCTTGATTTCTTTCCCGAATGGATTCTTGGACTGCAGGAATGACAACTTTTTTCCTGTGGTTCCTATGAACCCTGTCATCTAACAACTCATTTCAAAAATTTCTCTTTTTCTCTTATCTATGAGAGAGATTCTTCTCCTCGAAGTTTATATCCTTTCTCTTTCATCAAGGTGATGATTTTTTCAAAAACCTCGGCTACTTCATCATCACTAATTGTTTGTCGCATACTCTGGAGTCAAAATGTGAAATTGACACTTTTGAGACCAGATCCAATTTTCTCATCATCACGGAAAATAGAATCCACATACACATCATAAATCCATGGATGTACTCATGAAATATCACGAGCAATATCTCAAACATGGGTCTTTTCTGGAAGGACAAAATTGAGTTCGCGAGTGAGCGCCTGATAGGCAGAAATTGGTCGAAAACTTTTGTCTTTTTCACTTGCCAAATCAAGGAGTATTGCAAAATCAATCTCAAAATATGCGAGAGGAATTTTGATATCAAAGGCTTGGAGAATTTTCGGATGAATCTGCCCAAAAGACGCAATGCGCGTATCACCAACCTCATACACACCAGAAATCCCTGGGTGAAAATAGGTATTTGTGTCTTCTTTTTGATGGATTGGCGGTAAATATCCGAGGAGTTTTTGGAGAAGTATTTCAAGATCACTTCTCACTCATGCGATATTTGCATCAGTAGTAATCCCTGCAATCATCGTAGTCTCCGCGTAGGGAAGTAGTATATTCTCATCAGTAAGAGCCTGAACTTCTGGTCTTAGCTTCCCAGTTTTTCCATATATATTTCCAATTTCAAAAAAACTCAGCGTATCACTATAGCGAAGATTGGACTCAATATTTCCAAGCAGTCAGGTGACAAGAGAAGTTCGCATATGCGTATAGTCTTTGGTATAGGCATTTTTTACTGCGACAGCATTTTCTGTCGTTTGGAGGCATTTTTTTTGAAGTGCTTCATTTGTAAATGAATAATTGAGTACTTCATTCCAACCCCTCGATGCAAAAAATTCAAGGAGTATATTTTTGAGAAGTTTTTGTGGATTTTTTTCATTGAGTGGCTGACAATTTGGAATCGGAATTCTTGGCACCGATTCATATCCATTGATTCGAGCAATTTCCTCTATAATATCTTCTTTGATCGAGACATCTTTTGTCGCTCGCCATGATGGAACTTGCACCTCAAAACCCTGAGCATCTTGAGCTAAAATTTCAAAACCAAGGGACTCAAGTATTTGAATTATTTTTTCTTGAGGAATGGTAATTCCTATTTTTTGTTGCACAAAATCCCACTGTAATTTGATTGTAATATTGTGTACTTGTTTTGTATCAATATACTTGGACTGACCGAGAATTTCTGCATTCATTTGGCAAAAATCAAGATATTCTTTGACTCGGGTAAATGTTTTTGTAGCTAGAAGTGGATCAAGAGATTTCTCATATCGAGTGCTAGCATCAGTTCGAAGTGCAATACGCTGCGCTGTCAGACGCACTGCTGTCGGGTCAAATGTTGCACTCTCCCAGAGAGTATGCGTCGTCGAGTCAGAAACTGCTGTCCGTTTTCCACCAATAATTCCAGCAAGAGCAATAGGTCAATCTTCATCAGCAATGACAAGATCTTGCTCAGTCAGTGTGTAGGTTTCATCATTGAGTGCTTCGATTTCTTCTCATTGTTTTGCCATTCGAACGACAATATCTCCTTTGATCGTATCAGCATCAAAAGCGTGCATTGGCTGACCGTATTCGGTCAAAATCATATTAGTAATATCGACAATTGTATTTTTTGGAACAAGTCCAGATCGATGCATCAGCATTTTGATAGCCAGTGGACTTGCTTTTGGAGTGTCTTGTCGAGTCTCGAGAAGACAGTAGGCCGAGCAGAGTTCACTCTCGATATGCACTGCCTTTGCTGGCTCATTTTTTACAAGAGGAGCATATTCTGGAATATCTGCGAGCATATCAATACCAAAAATCGTTTTCCATTCTCGAGCATTTCCAACAACAGAAAATAAATCAGGGCGATTGGTGATAAATTTATTATCAATTTCAAATGTTGTATCTCCGAGAGAAAGCTCAGTTTTTTTATTGTTTGTTGTTGCAAAAGGAAGCTTCAAATCAAAAAAATTACTTCCAATTTTTGTTTCGAGAAAATCTCGATCCCAGTACTCCTCGAGTATCATAATGCCCTCTGATCGAACGGGAGAGAGTCCAAGCTCATCATCGGAGCAGATCATACCATGACTCATCATACCTGCCATCTTACGAGGGGTAATCGTGAAATCCCCATCAAATACAGTACCAACTTTTGCCACTGGCACATAGGTGGCATCGGCCACATTTGCTGCACCAGTCAAGATAGTAACGGTCTCATTTCATAGAAATGTCTCGACAATATGGAGTTTTTTGCTCTCTGGATGCTTCTGGCAAGAGAGCACTTTTCCAACAACAACACCATCGATCGTGTATTCAAAAATATCATCAATTTCGGCAGTATGTATCGAGTATTTATGAGCAAGTTCAGTGATACTATTTTGAGAGAGCAGGGTATCGAGTGGGGTGTAGAGTCCAACCCAAGAAAGAGGAGTTTTCATAAGAATAATCAGATTATATTACCTCAATAATATAAGGGAAAAGCTCGAAAAGTCAAAAAAATAAATCCCTCTTTTTATTTTATAGAGAAGAAACTGTATAATGAAAATCATGAGTATTGATACGATATTTTCAGCCAATTGGAAGTGTCTGCATTGGGGAAATATGCCCGAGTCATACATTTGTAATAATCGGAATATCAAGATCCTGAAATACATCAAGGAGAGTTTGGTGTAACGTGTATATATAATCTTTGTAACATGTTTTGTTAATATGACCGAAAATCACTCATCTTAATTCTCGAAATCAGTGTGCATGTCGCAGACGAAATAAATTACGCCGAATGATTCCTATAGAAAATTCACTACATTCTTCGAGCAAAAGAATCTTGTCTTTGAGAGATGGAAAAAATGGCGTGTCAACCAAAAGACAGACACTCGAAAGATTCCCTCAAATTCCGACACACTCTGCATTTCCAGCCTGAAGTATGCGTATCTCATTTTTGATGGTTTCTTTGATGCTTAGATCGAAATAATATGAAAATGATTTCAGAGAAAAAGAATTTTGGCGAATTGCTTGAACGAGAAGAGCAGTAGACTCTTGTGTTCACTTAATTCATTTTGAGAGTGTTTTTGCATTTGGTCACAAAAAATTTACGATTCCTGTTTTATGAAAGATTGCATTCAAGAGAATAGTTACATCAGAGTAGCCAATCATCGGTTTTTTTGTCTTTCAAATTCGGTCAAAATCGAGATATTCTAGGATTTCATTTGATGCTGAACCTCCAGTAAGTGCCCAGAGTATATCCACTTCTGGATCTTCATAGAGAGCATGTATTTGATCAGCTCGTTTCTGGGGCGAAACTCATTCAATTTTTCCAAATAGTCCATTTGGTATCTTCAATAAAATATTGTATTTTTTTTCAAGTTCGTCGCGCAGTTCTATAAAATACCTACTCTCTAAAAGAGAAGGATCTTGTACTTTTGAAACCGAGAAGAGTCAAAGGGTGATTGTATTCATAAGGTAAGAGTTTATATTTTGTTGAATTGTATTTTATATCGAGGACTATCATCAAGTATACACTTTTGTATACTTTTATCAAATATTTTTTCGTGCATTTCGACTTTATACATACGTATCTACTCGAGGAAACTTCAATGAAGTGAAAACAATTTATAAAAATCCCCTCGCTTGGGGATTTTTATTGAGGTATCAAATTTCTTTTATAAAACTTGTAGTACAAGATCAAGTCAAGGTCGCATCGCCTCTTCATCTTTTGTAAGTTCATTTCTTATTTCTGTTGCATAATTCTTAAATGCTTTTTTTGCTTTGTCACTGACAAAAAGTGGACCATCTCAACCATTGGTATAACTACTGGCAAGATCAGCAAATATGACTCTCTCAGAAGGTGTAAGAGAAAGTGATGCATCAACAGCAATACCATGAAATGCTGCTGTCATTTCTGCATTTGTAAGGGTTCGTTTTCAAGATATTATTTCCATAATAGCCTGTACTGCAGTCATTTTTTCAGTCATTTCTCTTGCTTGTTCTTGTTTCTGATTTTCTTTTTTTATACTTGTATCAAGGGTATTGATACTTGTATCAAGGGTATTGATACTTGTATCAAGGGTATTGATACTCTTATCCATATATGCCATAAGCTTTTGTTGTTGTCCTTCTGTCATGCTATCCCAAAGACTTTCATTTTCTTCTATTTGTTCCATAGTATATGTTTGTCCATTTATTACCATTGTTTGATTTGCTTCATTTGCCATTGTAGGCTGAGCTGCTGTCAATGCTGCTGCTGTTGCAACTGCAATCATAAGTTTACCAGCTTTTTTCCCAGTACTTTGTTTTATCTTTTTTTTATTTATATTTCCCTCATTTCCTGTATCTACTCCTGTGCCTACTCCATCTGTAGTAGGTATTACATTTTTTGTATCTGCCATAGACATCAAAATATTTAAGTAAAATAAATCTATTTACAATAATAACACTTACATTATACAAATTTCAATATTAAATGTCAATAGATTTTTGAAAAAACTTTTTGAAGTTTAAGAATTTGGAATATATTAAAATCCTTTTTTGTTCTTTTTTTATTTGCATTATTTCAAAAAATATGATAGGATAGGAGATAAGATATAATAAATATAAATATTTATCCGAAATGTATACAAATATCCATACTTACATCACATATCAAAAAAGCCCATCTGCAAGTGTACCAAGCACAAGCGGAGCAAAAAGTGTGGATACAAAAGAACAAATCAAGCAAAAAGAAAGTCAAAAAAAATCACAAGAAAGACAAAACAAACGAAACAAAGCTGATGTAAATTCCGCTTCAAAAAGCCCAAAACAAGCAGAAAAACTCAAAGCCCTCAAAACACAAGTGACCATTGATGGGAAAAAAATGACTATTGAGCAGGTTTTGAATAGTGGAAATAACGCACTTATAGCAAAAATACCTGATGAAATCACAAAAACACTTCCATTTAAAATGCAATTAAAAATTACAAAAGTTAAGAAAAGTGAGAAAAAAGCAGTGGAAAGTGAGAAAAAAGCAGTGGAAAGTGAGAAAAAAGCAGTGGAAAGTAAGAAGAAAACTGAACTAAAAGCAGAAAAAAAAGAAACTGCTACGGAAAATGAAAAAAAACAACTTCGTCTAAAACAATATAATGATGCTCAAAAGCCTCTTGTTGCCAAAGCAAGATGAGTGATGGATTCATGAGCGCGATCCAAACTCGATGCAGCAGTACAATCAACAATACAAAATAAAAGCTCAAAAAAATATAGAGAGCTCAAAAAAGCGGGATTCTCAGATACTGAGATTGCCAGTAATTATAAAGAGACACTGGCAGCAGATATACTCGTACAATCAGAGCGAGCCGCCAGAAAAAGCGGAAAATTATCTCCATACGCCCCAACAAATCCAGCCAAAAGAAAAGTCTACCAAAATGCTGTGGAAGATATGGGAAGACTCATGGGAGTAAGAGTACCAGCAACAAAAAGAAATGTCGTAAAAATAGTAGAATCTACCGTCCTCGGAAAACACAGAGAAGCTGTTCTCAATACAGCTGTAAGTGCGGTAGAAAGCAAAAAATATTCTCATGTCAAATTCAATGATGAAACTGACGAAATCATATTTGAAAGCAATAAAAATGAAAGTACTTATGTCATCGATACCGGATCTGTACCGCCAACTTCTCGTATAGAATATAATGGACTCTCTGTCGAAAAAGAAATACCAGAAGAAAAGAATCCAGATAATCTCGAGAGAGCTGATTTGCAAGAAGAGATTGTAAAAAAGAAAGAAAAAGCTTCTGAAAATAAAGCCAATCTTCCTCTCCTATGAAGTCCAAATAATCTCTTGTCTTCTGGGCAAGTTGCCAAAGAATTTGCAAAAGTAACACCAAATACCCAAACACGCTATAACAATGCAAGAAAATCTTTTGATACTCCAGAGAATGAAAATGGAACACCAAAAACAACAAAACAAAGAATCGAAGAAGTAAATGCACTTATGAAAGCAAATGAAGCAGTTGATGGAGAATCGAGAGCAAATATTACACCAGAAAATCCAGAAAATCCCCAATCAAGGGGATTTTATTTTGACATACCAGTACAAATTTTCAACAAAAAAAGAACAAAAAAGATATTCAATATATTCCAAATTTCTAAAACTCAAAAAGTTTTTTGAATTTTCACTTGACACAACCGTACAAAATTTATATAATGTAAGTGTACTTCGAGTAATATTCTATTTTTATAATATCTTTTGCTTATGGCAGATACGAAAAATGTAATACCTACCACAGATGTGGTAGACACAGGAGTAGATACTGGGAATGAAGGAAATATAAATAAAAAACAAATAAAACGAACTACTGGAAAAAAAGCGGGTAAACTTATGGTTTCAGTTGCAACATCGGCAGCATTAGCAACAATGATGACAGTAGCTCAACCTGTAAAAGCAGAAGAAATAAATCAAACAATGGTAATAAATGGACAAGCATATACTATGGAACAGATAGAAGCAAATGAAAGTCTTTGGGACACAATGACAGATACACAATGGGAAAAATATACAAACTGCAACAGAACATAGCAGAATCACAACAGAACATAGCAGAATCACAACAGAACATAGCAGAATCACAACAGAACATAGCAGAATCACAACAGAACATAGCAAATAACATAGCACAATGAGACAAATATGCTCAACAAGCCGACAAATATGCTCAACAGACTGCAATACTTAAAAAAGAAAATGAACAAATGGAAGCCTTTATAAAAGCCAATTCTAAAAACTAGGACTATAAAAACTATATAGAAAATACCTCCGATATATCGGAGGTATTTTCTATGAAAAAATCTTTTGCATTATTTCAAAAAATATGCTACTATGATACTAGTACAAATATAAATATTCTAAATAGATATGTATTCATACAAAAATAAATACATACATACTTTTTATCAAAAACTCTCTTCAAAACCATCATCAACAGAGAGTGTACAACCGACTCAAAAATCGAAAACAGTTCAAGCTCAAAAATCAATACAAGAAAAAGTACAAAACGTTACAGAAGTCAATCAGCAACAAGAAGTTCAAAAAAAGAAAGAAAAAGCAAAACAGAGATTGAAATCCAATGAACAAGCAGATAAAAAAGCAATTGAAATATCTCATACACCAAAAAAAGCAAAAGAAAAAGCCATTCTTCTCTATACAAAAGTAGAAACCAGTCAGTGAACAATGACAATAGATGCTCTTTTGCATTTACCGAAAGAAGAAAGAAGTAGAATCCTCAAAACAATAAAACCGAGAAAATTACAATGAAGAATAAGGAAATTTATAAAGGATACAGTAATTAAGAAAGAAGCGGAAATAGATAAGAAAGAAGCGGAAATAGATAAGAAAGAAGCGGAAATAGATAAGAAAGAAGCGGAAATAGATAAGAAAGAAGCGGAAATAGATAAGAAAGAAGCGGATTCTTTATCTTATAAAAATTCGGAACAAGTTAGAAAAGAATCAGAAAGAGCAAATCTTATGAGAGAAGAAGTAAAAAATAAAAAATTAGTAGCAAGAGTAAAATTAATCATAGATACTTCTGCCCAGTCAAAACTTACACAAGTTGCTCAAAAAGAAAAAAGTAATCCAAATGGAAAAATATATCAATCGCTCATAAAATCAGGGGCAACAAAACAAGAAATTGAGAGTGGAAAATTTGATTCTACTTTTGAAGCAAAAACACTTTTGTATCGTCATAAAGAATTTGCCCCAAATGATCCAACAAAAAGACAAGAGTATTATAGAGCTATACGAGAAATTTGACCTGTCCGCTACGAAGCCACCTCAGAAAATGTTCATAAAATCACTTCTGCTCTGGTTCTCTGACAAGACAGAGCCCGAGTAGAGAATGCAACTCTTTCAGCAGTAGAAGGAGGAGAATATGAGAGTGTCCATTACAATGGCACCAGTGAACAAATTGTATTTGAAAATAAAAAAAATGACAGCAACTACATCGTCGACACAAGTGTCATACCAGCTCAAACCTATATTGAAAGAAATGGAATCAAAATAGAGATTTGAAATACCGATGAAACGGTAGAAGCCCAAGAAGATATCAAAGAATACAGAGAAGAAACACAAGAAAGAAACAAAAAAGCCCAAGAAGTTCAGTCAGAAATTCCTCTCTTTGGAGACGAAAAAATGAGAGCAAGAGTCCCCGCAAAATACCAAGAAAAAGTATTTGCAAGTATTCCAGAATACATAAAAAAAGGATATGGAGATGCTATCAGACAAATGCGTAGTGATACAAATGAAGATGGAACACCAAAAACCGCAGAACAAAAGATAGCCAGTATAAGAACATTTATAGAAGAAAATAAGAATATGGGACGAGCAACAAAAAATATTGTACTAGGTGGATGATTGGAAAAAGAATTAAAATTATCAACAGGAACAGTAGACAATGCTTTTGGTGATTTCTATGAAGAAGGCAATAAACAAGCAATGGAATTGATGCACACAATACAAAAACAAGCGAAGTACGAACAGTCAGAAGAATGAAAAATTGCAGAGAAAGCAAAAAAACAAAGTCAGAGACTAGAAATTGCAAACCAAAATTTAGACTTCTTATTTGAAAATAAATTTAATCGGATAGGAAACAATGCTATGCAAAGCATACTTTCCGTCCTCAATCAAAAACGCTCTCCATGAAATGCAATAGATTTATGAGAAACACTTTCGAGTGAAGATAAAAAAATACTTCGAAATGCTCTCTATAATTATGTACAGAGTATAGATGCCAGCGTGAAAGAAAATGAAGGAAATAAGGAAGAATGAGAAAACCGAAACAAAAATCCGCAAACATTTGAAGAAAAGAAAAAGACAGTCAATACTATTCTTACAAGTGATTTATCTAAACACAGAAATATCATACAAAAATCCACTGTAGTAGCAAGAGAAAACAAAAGCTCTGTACGAAATAGGATACAAGAAAAGACTGATACAAAAGTAGCATAAGCAAAGCTTTATTGTATTTTTTAGAAAAAACTTTTGGATTTTTTTGGATTTTCGTGTATACTGGAGGAAAGCAATAATTTTCTTACATAATGAAAACAATCTTTCGATATATACTCACTTGGTTTATTTTGTTAGCTACATTTGCCTATCAAAAGGTTTTTGCCATTGAACCAGATGAAGATGCTATTTCAGATACCGAGAATATCATTTGAATTTCAAATAGTCGACTCAAACGCTGAGATGTAAGTTTCGAAGATATCCCTATTGTAATCGCTACTCTTATCCAAGTTGGTATTGGTATCGCTGGTACAGTTTCTATTGTGATGCTTATCTATTTTGCTGTGCAAATGCAGCTAAAATCTGGTATTACTGGAGACACTACTGGTGTTGATAAAGCAAAAAAATGAATGTTTTGATCTGTTATCGGTTTTGTTCTAGCTATTTCTGCGTGGTTTATTATGGCACGAGTTATTGATCTTCTTGGGGCTGTTAGTTCTTAAATTTTCTTAAATCTTATGTACTCTTGGTCGTTTTCAAACAAAAAAAATCACAGTCCTACCTGGTATGTGATCGGTCTTATTATCGTGGTCTCTATTGTAATCTATGGCATTATCAATCATATTTATATGATGAGTATTGCTGCATTTCTCATGGCAGGATCATACCTTCTTATCGAAAATAATACCACACCAACCATGGAAGTAGAGATGGAGGAGGGAATGATGAAAATAAATGGAAATATATACGAATTTAAAGATTTCGTATATTTTGGAATGATTTCAAAGAATGCAAATGAAAAAATGCTGCGTTTTGTGCCTCGAAGTAAACTCGCAACATTCCTTGATATCCCTGTCACACAGGATGTCAATCCGATAGAATTGCGAGAATGGCTCTCAACTCAACTTGAAGAAAACCCAAATCTCAAAATGACACAAGCCGATAAAATTATTCAAATGACCAAATTATAATATTGACATTTTACTATATATATGATATAATATATTTATATAATCTTTTACTATGTACAAAAAAATACTTTTTTCTCTTCTATGAGCCAGCGTGCTCTGAATTTTGACCTCCTTGCCGGCATCGGCTTCGAGTCCATTTCCTCTTGGTATAAATATGCTTCACAATCAAATTTTGCGCCAAGAAACTATCAATGCAAAAAACTATCAGCATTGAATTATCAAAAAAAATAGATCACACCTTGATTGACTGAGAAAAAAAAGAGAAAGACTCAAAAGCTCATTTCGAAAAAAATCAATAAAAAATACTCTTCTTTTTCCAGCACCAGCCCAAGAGAAAAAAACGCACTCTTTTTCTTATAAGCCAAAATTTGCAAAAGTAAAAAAACAAAATATGGCTCATCAAAAAAAGAAAATCCAGCAAAGATATCAACACACAGTATCGAATGTGCGAAATGTGGATATAAACCGAGTACAAAATACTTGGCTTTCATGGAATAATTCGCTGCGAAAAAAGAAATGATTACACCCTTATACACTGCGAAATGAGCTCAATAAAACAGCGCTTGAATGGTCAAAATTTTCAAAACAAAGAGGCTATATTATTCATGGAAGACCCTGAGATGGTTGTGTAGGGAAGTACAACTATGGATGTTATAATTTTCCAGTTATTGATAAATGGTTCAAAAAAAGAGGTATAAACCCAAAAATTGTAGCTCGATCAAAACACACTGAAAATATTGGCTGGGGGTACTACAAATGTAATAGTTCTGATTGTACTGATGCCCTTATCAAATCGATACGAAAAACCTATGATTTTTTCTACCGAGAAAGATCATACAATGGAGTTCATTACAGAAGCTTGGTTCACAATCATTTCAAGTCAATCGGACTTGGTGTGACTGTCGACCCGACCAAAAAACGATACTACCTAACGGTACACTACGCAAATGAGTTTTAGAAAGAGAAAAAATATCTTTTCGTTAAAACATATTTTATCCCAGATCGTATCTGGGATTTTTTATTATTCTTGGTGAGTGAGGAATCCATTCGGAAAATTCCTGAAGAAAAGAAGAATGCGAGAAGTCTGAAGGAAATGGGAATACAAGAAACCAAGAGATCCTGAAACGAGTTCTTAGATGACAGGAAAGGAGATCCTGAAACAAGTTCAGGATGACAGAGACCACAGAGACAACAGAAACAAAATAAAGTTGTCATTCCTGCGCAGACAGGAATCCATTCGGGAGAGGAGGGTATAGAAGAGGAAGATCCTGAAATAAATTCAGGATGACACGAAAGGAGGTTAGTCATTGCGAGAAATCTTTGATTTCGTAGCAATCTGTGTGACAGAAAAAAAAGAGATTGCCACGCTCCGTTTCACTGCGCTCGCGATGACAGAAAAAAGGAAATCTGAAGAGTAAAAAAGAAAATACAGAAGAAAATCTGTACATAATGGGGTTTGGGGGAAATACTGCCAAGAGATTTTTTTCTTTTTGAAAAAAAATACAGTGAAAAAAAATCGATGAGCGATGATGAAAGTCAGTTTTATTATGATGAGCGTAAAGCGAGTGTATGAGCGAGTTTATTTCTCCCAAG
>PDWI01005847.1_pt1 | contig 15700 bp, 10 predicted proteins | sample 1430891 | NCBI WGS metagenome assembly PDWI01 (sample SAMN01162508, study PRJNA174530) | Oral metagenome, whole genome shotgun sequencing project. | biome: Marine environment; feature: Marine mammal; material: Swab sample of the gingival sulcus; isolation source: swab sample of gingival sulcus... | reverse complement strand
TGACACTAATGCTACTGGCTTAACTCCTGGCGATACTGTTCGTTACACTATCGAGTATCAACTTAGTGATTATGAAGCAGTTGATAACTTGATTATTACCGACATCATTCCAGATGGCTTAGCTTATCAGGTCGGTACTGAAATTATAACTGCTTTGCAAGCTGGAACAACCAATAACTTGAATATAACTCCAACTGTAACTAATTTGACCCAAGGCCGACATCAAGTTGAGTATGATTTGACTGGCAATGGTCGGTTGATTGGTGGTTGTTTAGATTCTACTGCCAACCCTAGTCCGATTGACTGTACTACCAACAATGGTCGCACTACCGTCACTATCACTTATGATGCAATAGTTGAAGATACTTATCACGACGGCAGTCATGTTTTGCAAGCTGATAAATTAACAAATAATGTTAATTATCAAGCTGATCGAGTTAATAAAGCTGATATGAGCGCGACTAACACTCAAATAAGTGATGATAGCTCAAATACTATTGAAGTAATTAAAGGTCAATCTCAAAAAACCATTTTTGCTATTAATGGTGTGACCAACTCTAGCCCAAGCTCTTTGAAGCCAGGTGATGTGGTAACTTATCGTTTGGAGTATGATGCTCCATCAACTGACTTTTCGAGTTTGACCTTAGAAGATATTTTGCCTCAACCAATGATGGAGGCTAGCGAAGTGACAAGTTTTGATACCGGTGCTGCTTTAGGTACGATTCCGGCAGCTGGTCATGCTAATTATGGTGCTAGTGACACTATGCACACTTTCAAAAACCCAACTATGTCAATCAATGCTAACACTATTAAATTTGATTATGGCGATATCAACAACACTTCTAACCAAGCCAACAAAGTTGATATTCTATTTTCGGTCACTATTAATGATGAGCCGTATGCGCCAGATCTATTCATTACTAATCAATTAACAATTAATGAATCTGGTACAACTATGGAGACGTCTTCTACTTCTTCAATCAATAAAATTCAATTAGAAGTGCCAGAAGTGACTATGACTAAGGGTATTGTTGCTACTGATCGAGCTGGTGCAGTCTTTGCACCAACGACCGTTGGGCCAGTCGCCTTTAATGCGCCAGGTACAGCCACAGCCCGTTTTAGTGGCGTGATTAATAATAATAATTTAGAAAACACTCCAATTAATAGTAATTTAACTGGGCTTGATGCTGGCGATAGACTGACTTTTGCGATAGTGGTTCAGAACCAAGGTCAAGGACAAGTTTATGATTTGATTATTAAAGATAATAAACCAGCCGAGCTAGTTGTTCCAGCTGGTGGGCTAAATCTTCGAGTTTGTTCTGGTAATAACTGCAATTATATTGATACTTCAGGGGGTGATTTATTTGGATCTGGTTTGCAAATAGTTGATCCAATAGCTTCTTATCAGAGTAATAACGGAGATAATATAGTTATCATTACCTATGACCTAGAGGTAGGCTCAACTGGATTAATCGGCTCTAACTTAGAAAATGAGGCCGAAATAACTAATTTCTCAGCTTCTAGTGGTGGGGTTAACTTCGTTGTTGATCCAAATTTATATAAAGACAAAGCTACAACTACTCTAACTAAACCAACTATGACCAAATCATTTGCTAATGATAGCTTAACTGATACTGTTTTGCCTCGAATCACTATTGGTGAGGAAGTTGATTATACGGTGACAATTAAAATTCCTGAAGGAAGCCATAATAATGTTAGCTTAGTTGATACTTTACCAGCTGGTTTAGCGGTTAAAGATTTAGTTTCGCTAACCGCTTCTTCATCAGATATAGTTGTCACGCCTAATGATTTAAACACTGTGTTGGCTAATGCTGTTATTACCAATCAAGGCAATGGCGACATTAATCAAGGTCGTAAAATTGAACTTGATTTAGGACAAATTGTTAATAATAACAAAGATAATGCGGTTGACGAAACTATTACTTTGGTTTATCGAGCGGTAGTTTTGAATAGTGTCAATAATCAGTTTAGTCAAAATAGAATTAATCAAGCTCGCTTTAACTATAATAATCAAAATGTTAGTGCTCAATCAAATCCTCTCATATTATCCGAACCTCAGGTAACTATTAATAAAGAATTTTTGACTGATGCTGGTGATATTGGTGATGTAACGCGAGTTCGATTAAGAGTGGTTAACTCTAATAATAGTTTCACTAGTCCAGCTCATCAAGTAAATTTGGTTGATAATTTACCAGCAGAACTTGATTATATTGGTAATATGACTACTTCCGGAGTTGCTCCTGATAGTACTAATGTTAATGGTCAACAAATTAGTTTTAGCTGGAATCGATTGGCTAAAGGAGAGACTTCTGTAATTGAGTTTGATGTTCGAATTAATAGCAATGCTACCCATGCTCAGTCTATTGATAATCGAGCCAAAATTGACTACTCATCTTTACCAGGTAATGTTACCACCACTCAATCAACTCATAACCCATTAGCTTGCGAGCGAACTGGTGATAATACTGATTGTGGCGCTGGTGCTAATGATTATAAACAAGATTCACTTGATTTCTTTAAGGTTGATAAAATTACTCCTGGCTCAAAATCAATTGTTAATACTGATTATAACGGTACAACTGGTAATCTAGCGATTGGTGAGATTGTCCGTTATCGTTTAGTTACTCGAATGCCAGAGGTAACAGCTAACAATATTAAGATTGTTGATCGAATTCCAAACGGTATGCGTTATCTAAACAATGGTCAAGATAAAATTGCCTTTGTTTCTTCAACTGGCGCTAATATGACTAGCTCAACTATCAACGACCCAGCATTACAGATGACAGGCGATCAGAATAATATCAACACTATTACCCCAAGCGCCTCAATTCCAGTTAGTGCCATCGGTACTGCACCATTTAACGATGGCACTGATGTTAGCTTTGATTTGGGTACAGTCATTAACACTAATAATAATGCCAATAATGAGTATATCGTGATCGAATTTGATGCGATTGTAACCGATAACGCAGTTAATGCTCGTAACAGTAATTTGACCAATATCTTTGAGGTTTTGGAAAATAATGTCAGCGTTGGTCAATCGGCCCCAGTCACTCTACCAGTAGCTGAACCAAATGTTTCAATCGATAAGCAAGTTCAAACTACTCCGGTTGATGCCGGTGACACAGTGGTTTATCGTATTACTATTACCAATACTAATGGTACTAATGTGATTGCTGGTCATGATCTAGAATTCGCTGACTTATTAAGTGAACACTTAACTTACACTTCAGTTAATTATGTGACCGAACCAGTTTATTTGACTAAAACTGAAGCTGTCACTCAGGTAAGTGGTAGCGATAATCTAGCAATCAGCTTTAATCGTTTAGATCCAGGCGATTCAATTATTTTTGAAATCAGTGCTACAGTCAAAGATAGCGCTCCAGCCAACTTCATCGTTCCAAATACTGGTGAAGTTGAGACTACTAGCTTGCCAGGTGCTTCAACCGAAGAGCGAACCAGTTCAACCAGTGACGATGCTAATTGGACTATGGCAGAACCAAGTATTACTAAACAAGCTCCACTAGAAGGTAATCAAACTTCAGTTGGCGAGGTTCTAACTTACCCAATTACTATTCGTTTGCCTCAAGGTTTGACTCAGAACTTGCGAGTTAGTGATGTTTTGCCAAACAACTTAGTTTATGTTTCACACACAGTTGACACAGCTGGCTTTAATGGTACTTTCGCTAACGATCCAGCGATTAGTAATAGCCCAGCCAACCCAGGTGATAACTTGACTCTTGATTTTGGTTCGGTTAACTTGCCAGGTGACGCTACTTCGTTTAAAGAATTTACTATTAATGTTAAGGCTCGAGTTGCTAACACTAGTGTTAATGGTCTAAACACTACTATCACTAATGGCTCAAGTTTGACTTACCTTGATCCAAATACTAATAATGACAAAGTCGTTAATGGTAACGATATTGATGTTACAACTGGCGAATCACGCTTGAATCTAGCTAAACAGATCACTTCAACTGCAGTTAATATTGGCGATACGGTTGATTACCAGATTACAATTACTAATGATGGTAGCTTGCCAGCTCATCACTGGTCAGTTGATGATACTTTGCCTGGCTCGATGGTGATTGACACTAACCCAAGTTGTCAACTAAATGGCACTAACATTGCTATCAATCACAATTTGGCAAATGGCGTCTTATCGATTGAACCACAAATTAACCAACCGATTACTCCAGCTGATACTGTAGTTTGTACTTATAGTCTAGAAATTACCAACACTGCTACGATTGGACAAACTCTTACTAATACAGCTGACGTTGACTGGTATAATGTGGCTGATTTGAATGCTAACGCTGATACCTTGCGTCATTATGATGATAGTAATGCATACACTGTTGATGGCAATCAAGATACTGACGATGCTAGCTTCGTGCTTGGTTCGGTTGATGTTAAAGTCACCAAATCTTTCCCAGCCGGCAATTATGTATTAGGCGATAACATTCCGTATACCATTAATGTCGCTAACGATGGTAACATTAATGCTCAGTTAATTAAGGTACTAGAAACTGTTCCAGCTGGAACCGAGTTTGTAGCCGCTTCCAGTGATCCAAACTGGACTTGTAACAATGGCGATTGTGAATTGATGATAAACACTCTTAACGCTTCAGATGATCAAGATATTACCTTTACAGTTAAGATTAATGATTATGAAAGCTTTATGGGTACTGAAGTTACTAACACTGTGAAAATTGAATTAGACCCAATTAACGGTCGTGATTTACACACTGATGATGATCAAGCGACTGTTACAACCGACATTGAGACAGCTGATTTATCAGTCACCGCTAGTGTTGACAAGACTGTCATTAACGGTAATGAAACGGCTCAATTTAGCTTTGAGATTAGTAACTTATCAACTACGGTTGATGGTGACACTATCAGATTTGTAGCCGACATTCCAACTGGTTTGACACTAACTAATGTGGTAACTGCTAATAATGACACAACTTGTCAAATCGTTGGATCGCAATTAATTTGTCAGACTATGACTTTAGCTGCTGGTTCAAGTTTGACTATCACAGCTGACGGTTCAGTGGCGCCTGATCACTCAGGAGAATTAACTGTACCGGTTGAAATTAGCTCTAAATCACAAGATACGGTTCGAGCTAACAACCAGGATAATGTAACAATCTCTGTTAATCCAGTTGACTTGGCGGTTGAGATTACGACCGACGCTCAAGATCTAAAAGTAGGTGATGAGTTTACTTATAAAGTTGAAGTCACAAACGTTGGCGATAATGATGTTGATCAAACTGACTTGGTAATTGATTTGCCAGATGGTATTGAACTGCTCGAGGTCCCAACTGGTTGTACTCTTAACGGTCAGACTCTAACTTGTCAGATTAGTAATCTAGCAGTTGCTGGAGCTCAACACTTTGATCTAAAAGTTAAGGCAGTGGGTGAGGGCGATGTTAATCTTCGAGCAACTGTCTCAACCGCTCAATATGATATTGTAGCTAGTAATGATGTTGATACTAACTTGTTGGTTATCAAGAGTGTGATTAATCTACCAAATTCTGGTGTGATCAAGACCGCTTCTTATAGCTCGTTAGTAGGAATTGTTCTAGCCGCTTTAGGCTTGGCAATTTACAGAAAAGCTAAAAACTAATATAAATCTACCACTAAAAAGCAATGTGTAAAAACGAACATTGCTTTTTGCTTCCTCTGCCATCTCAACTAAGTGAAACTTTCCACTCTTGTCATCTCGAGCGTAGTCGAGAGATCTATATTTATTCGAAGAATAAATATTAACCAACTTCAACCACCAACTCCTCAACTGGAATCTTTAAAACACTAGCTAAACGATCGAGTTGTTGAAACTTACAATATTTAATCGGTTGATTATCCCCATCATAAATCCGATAATAATGATCATAATAGACAATTTCGCCTTTAAAATTCTTGGTTTGAGTCGGCTGGTCAATTCGTTTGACATACCAAGTTGGATAATCAGCCAGAATTCGCTTAATTTTCGCATAATGATTAAAAGCCATAAGCTAATTATAGCATTTCTGTGTTATAATTATGCTTATGAAAAAGAAGTTTTTATTATTTTTGAGCTTTTTGTCGTTAGCTATGACTGCAATTAGTCTGCCAGTGGCGGCAACTAAGCCAACCAATCAAGTTAGCGTTTATATGTTTGTTGGCGCGACTTGTCCTCATTGTAAACATTTAGAAGAAGATATTGTTGATTATGCTAAAGACAAAGAATATGCTAGGCTGCGTTTTTATGAAGTTTATAATAATCAAAAAAATCAACGATTGATTAAGAAGGTTTCTGATAAACTGGGAGTTAAGGGTTCTGGTGTGCCGCTAATTATAATAGGTGATTGGGTTCAGCTTGGTTATAGTGGCAGTGATAAGCAAAAATTAGTTGATAGAATTGAGTATTGTAAACTCAATGACTGTCCTGACAGCCTTAAAGATCTGGTTAAAACAGGTCAAGAATGGCCAGAAATGTTAGCTAAAATTGAGCAATCAAAGAAAAGCCAGTCTCAAGAAGAACAGTCCAAAGAGTCGACAAAATCTGACGACATAATTGATTTGCCTTTAGGAATTAAGCTTAATAAACGAACAGTCTCTCTGCCGGTAATGACAATCGTGATTGGTTTGCTTGATGGTTTTAATCCGTGTGCGATGTGGGCCTTGGTGTTTGTGATAACTCTTTTGATTGGACTTAATGACAAGAAAAAGATGTGGGCCTATGGTCTGGCTTTCATTGCGACTTCGGCCGCAGTTTATACGCTATTTATGTTGGCCTGGTTGAGTGTGTTTAATATTATCGGTTTTGTCCGACCAATTCAAATTATTGTTGGTCTGGTGGCAATTGGCATTGGTGGATATTATCTAAATCAATATCGCAAAAAGGATAATCTATGTAAGGTTTCAGCTGACAAAAAACGACTAACTTATTTTGAAAAAATGAAACAGTCGGTAGAGTCATCGAGTTTCTGGCTCGGTTTGGTGGGCGTAGTAGTATTGGCGGTGGCGGTTAATATGGTAGAGTTGGTCTGCTCAGCTGGATTACCAGCTGTTTATACTAGTGTCTTATCAGCCGCCAATTTAAGTTCGCTCCAATACGCTTTTTATATCGGGTTATATATTTTATTCTTTATGCTTGATGATATTATTGTTTTTGCAATTGCGGTCAAAACTATGAGTGTGGTTAACATTGACGGTAAATATTCCAAATTTAGCCGACTAGTTGGTGGCTCATTAATGTTGATAATTGGTCTACTATTAATTTTCGCTCCTCAGTTGTTGATGTTTGGTTAAAAAGAAATAAGTCTATCTTTTAATTATACCATAAAAATGCCAAAAAGTAAAGCTTTTGACAATTGTTTTGTTTAAGCTTATAATATAATTAGTAACAAAATAAGGAGAAAGTGTATATGAAGAAAGTCTTAATAACAGGGGCGCTGGGTCAGATTGGGACTGAGCTGGTAGTTTTTTTGCGCGATAAATATGGAGCAGGCAATGTCATAGCCTCCAATCGTAGTCAAAAAGACATTCCGGAGGTGATTGATGGTGGTCCGTTTGAGTTGTTGGATGTTTTAGATCAAGACAAATTAGAGCAGATAGTTGAGAAATATCAGGTTGATACGATTGTTCATTTAGCGGCAATTTTATCAGCAACTGGCGAGGCTAATCCACAAATAGCGTATGATATTAATATGAACGGCCTACATAATGTTTTGGAGGTGGCTCGTAAGCATAATTTGATGGTCTTTACGCCGAGTTCGATTGCTGTTTTTGGGCCTAACACGCCAAAAGATCAAACTCCGCAAGATACGATTATGCGGCCAACTACTATTTATGGTGTAACTAAGGTCGCCGGTGAGTTGTTATGTAATTATTATCATCAGAAATATGGTGTTGATACTCGAGGTGTTCGTTTTCCGGGTCTAATTTCTTACAAAGCTTTACCTGGTGGTGGTACAACTGATTATGCGGTTGATATTTTTTACCAGGCAGTGGAGAAAAATCAGTATCGGTCATTTATTGGCGAGGGTACAAAAATGGATATGATGTATATGCCGGACGCTTTGCAGGCGATTTATCAATTGTTGGAAGCTGACGCTAGTCGACTCAAACATCGCAACGCTTTTAATATTACGGCAATGAGTTTTGCGCCGGAGGAGATTGCGACTGAAATCAAGAAGCATTTGCCTGATTTTGATTTTGGTTATGAAGTTGATCCAGTCAGGCAGGCAATTGCTGAGTCGTGGCCAAATTCGTTGGATGATAGTGCGGCTCGAGTTGAGTGGGATTGGAATCCGCAATATGATTTGGCTAAAATGACTGCCGATATGGTTGAGAATATTAAGAAAAAATTAGAGAAAGAAGGAAAATAAGATGGCAAAAAAGACTGATAAAAAAACAAAAGTTGAATCTAAGGCAGATGGTAAAGATCAAGCTTTGAATCTAGCGATGGACCAGATTACTAAACAATTTGGTTCGGGCGCGATTATGAAATTGGGTGAGGCTCAGAAAGTTGATGTAGAGTTAATTCCGTCTGGTAGCTTGAGTATTGATTTGGCTCTAGGTGGTGGTTATCCTAAGGGGCGAATTATTGAGATTTATGGTCCAGAGAGTTCTGGTAAAACTACTATCGCTTTGCATGCCATTGCTGAAGTTCAAAAATCAGGTGGCACAGCGGCTTTTGTTGATGCTGAGCACGCTTTGGACCCAGCTTATGCCAAGAAGCTTGGTGTTGATACCGAAAATTTGCTAATTTCACAGCCAGATAACGGTGAGCAGGCCTTGGAGATTACTGAGACTTTGGTTCGTTCCAATGCAGTTGATTTGATCGTGGTTGACTCAGTAGCGGCTTTAGTGCCACAAGCTGAAATTGATGGCGATATGGGCGATTCTCACATGGGCTTGCAGGCTCGTTTAATGAGTCAGGCACTGCGAAAATTGACTGGTATTATTAACAAATCAAAAGCCACAGTCATCTTCATTAACCAAATTCGCATGAAGATTGGCGTGATGTTTGGTAATCCAGAAACTACTACTGGCGGTAATGCTTTGAAGTTTTACTCATCAGTTCGTTTAGACATTCGTCGGATTGGTCAAATTAAAGTTGGTGATGAGATTAAAGGTAATCGCACGCGAGTTAAAGTAGTTAAAAATAAGATTGCCGCACCATTTAAGATTGCTGAATTTGACATTATGTATAATCAAGGTATTTCCAAAACTGGTGATATTTTAGACTTAGCTGTTGATCATGACATTGTTGGAAAATCTGGTGCGTTTTATAAGTATAATGACGCAACAATTGGTCAAGGTCGCGATAAAACCAAGACTTACTTAAAAGAAAATCCAGAAGTTTTGGCTGAAATTGATCAAAAAGTTCGCGCTAAGATCGCCGAGCAGGAATAGTATTATTTAATCATTGTTTCAATTGAATTAAATTAGTGAAAAAACTATACACTCCTCCTGTCATTCCCGACAGGCGCGAACAAAGTGAGCCCTGATCGGGAATCTAGTTCAATTAGTTGATTATTTATTGACTGGATTCCGGGTCAAGCCCGGAATGACATCTTTATGCTATAATTAAAATAAGCAGTAAGGTTTGGCACTTTAAAATGATAGAAAGGAGGCGTTATGAAAATACAGATTTTTGATGTTGTAATTGAATTTACTATTCAGCCTGAATTTAAAATTACTTCTGTCATAGACCGACAGAAGTAATAACAAATAACAATTCCATTCTAGCAGCAAATAACAAATAAGTCAAGCTTTTACTGCTTTTAAGAAAAGGAAAATAATGAAAAACGCAATAATTATTCACGGAACTGATGGTGTGCCGGAAGATCACTGGCAACCGTGGTTTAAAAGATGTTTAGAAAAAGCTGATTATCAGGTTTTTGTACCACAATTTCCTGATAATAGTTGGCCAAATTATCAAAAATGGTCACGAATTATTAAACAAGATTTACCAAGCTTTGCCGATGGAATCTTGGTTGGTCATTCGGCTGGCACGACAGTAATCTTGCGATTGTTAGAAGAAGACTGGTTTCCAAAGGTTAAAGCAGCGGTGTTGGTTGGAACTTTTGTTAACGAAAAGTTGGTTATTAATCAAGATTGGTATAATTCGGAGCAATTTGTTCATTTATTACCAAAAGATGGCTTTGATTTTGAAAAGATAAAGACTAAATGCGATCACTTTTATTTTGTTCATGGTGATAATGATCCTTATTGTGATTATCAAGACGCTGTTCGAATTTGTCAGAAGCTAGATGGTAAATTGGTGACAATCAAGAACGGTCATCATCTAGGTAGTGAACGAAATTTGACCGAATTGCCTGAAATTATAGGAGTTATGAAGGAGGACGGCGCTTTGGATATTTCCGAGAATGACTATTTACTATGTGGTGAAGAGAATGCAAAAAGACTGAAAGCGGCTTATGAAAGAGTCTTGAGCCGTAAAGAATGATTATTAATTCTGTTGGGAATGATAGATGGGGGTGAATAGATCTCTCGACTGCGCTCGAGATGACATTTTGTCACCATTGTCATTTCGACCGAATGAAATGAGTGGAGAAATCTATATAAAGGATTAAATATTTAAATGAAACTAACCAAAATCTCAGTCCAAGCTAAAAATCAAGATCGGGTTAATATTTTTATTGACCAGGTTTATTTTTGCTCGCTCGAATTGTGGCAAGTGGTGGAGCTGAAGCTGAAAGTTGGCTTAGAAATTGATGAAGCTAAAAAAGCTGAATTACTCCAATTTAGTCAATTTGGCAAATTATATGTCAGAGCGGTTAATAAAGTTTTCGCTCGGCCCCATTCTGAACGGCAAATCCGTGATTATTTGCGCCAAAGATTATTCAAACTAGAAATCAAAGATAATCAAATGATCGAGCAGATAATTAAACGAATGAAACAAAATAATTATCTTGATGATACTAAATTCGCTCAGTATTGGGTTACAAATCGTAATCTAAAAAAAGGTATTAGTCAAAAAAAACTGCGCCAAGAGCTAATCAAAGCAGGGGTTGATAATCAAATAATTGATCAAATCTTGAGCCAAAATTTGCGCAACGAAGATCAGGAACTAAAGAAAGTGATTGCTAAAAAAGCTCATCGTTACAGCGACCAACAAAAACTAATTAGATACTTATTGGGTCGTGGTTTTAGCTACGAAGCAATCAAAAAACAGCTTGATTTGTGATATAATGTAGAAAATAAGCAAATGGGTGGTATGAGTAAAAAGATATATATAATCGGTCAATCGATTGAAAAAACTATAGTTAGTCTGGACAAAAATAGTTTGCTAAGAGATGAGCAAGCTCGATTTTGGCTTGATTCCTGTTTGGATAATAGAGCAGAATCTGTCAAGTCAGTGATTAGTCGTTCTTTTGAGCTTGATTTATTGATCAAGATGCTTGATTATCTTGGCATCAAATCGTTTTGCAACCAAAACAATCGGGCTTCAAAGCAGGTTATTCTCTCTTATAATCATCGACAAAAAATTTTGACTGAAAATAAGCATCACGATTATTTATGGCAATCGCCCAACTTTGTGCCGGATTATATTTTACTCTTAAGCTCGGCTAATTTATCGGAGTATAAGTTAGCTGAGCTCAAAGACTTTCTAATGCAGAACCAACAAGTTAAGCTAATTGTTGAGGAAGACTTGCTTCTAAGGCAGAGCAAATTGGGACGAGAGTTAACTAAAATGGCGACATTTAGCTTTATTGATGGACCTGAGTTGTCGGTTAAAGATAGTTTGCTTAGATTGCAGGGGAGTAGTCGTCTGCGGGCGGTTTTGGCTGAGGACAATTTGTATCTGGCTGACAAAAATCAGATTTATAATTTTAATAAAGTTGAGCCAGTCAGGCTAAAAAATCTGGTTTGGCTGGCGATAATAATTAGTGCGCTTGATTATCAGATGAATCTAAAATTGTTGATGAGTTTGATTGATAAAATTGCCACTCAGGTAGTTCAACTTAAGGTGCCAGTAGTTGATGATTTGGTTAAGCAAATTGACCCTAATAATCAGTATATCAGTCTGTTGGATGGTCAAGTCCCAATTAAGCAGGTGATGTTAGAACGCAAGCAATTTTTGAGCGATAAAATTATTTTTGATCTAAGCCAAACTAAGTCAATTATAGCTAGTCGTTTTGATCAGCCAGAGGTGGCTGAGTTGGTGATGATAAACAACTTGCTTCGGACTCAAGGCATTAATAAGTCGCTATCGGCTATTATTTTGTCTGAGCAGCAATTTAGATTGTTTAACCAGTCGAATAAGCAGCTAATTAATAATCTAATTAGCAATAATCTGATTTTTGGGGTGCGATTTGATCTGGAAAAGCAGCTTCTAAACGGATTTGCTAGCGAGACTATCACTGAGGGGCTTGATAATATCAATCAGCGCTTGGAGGCGGCTAGCGATATCGGGGCTAAGTTTAGTAATTGGCAAGTTGAGTTTGTGATTAGCTCTATTTGCCCAACTGATGCTATAGTTCTAAACAATGTTCATAATTTGGCTCGCTTTGCTAATATTTCTCAATCACTTGGCCTCTTGCCGGTAATTAAATTAAAATTTGTTACAAAACTAAAACCTGAGTTTGACCTAAAACAGGCCCTCAAAAAGCAGGCTTTGGTGATTCGCTCAGTTATAACCGAGCTAAAGCTGCTTCAAGTTGACTTAGATAATCTAATTTTGCAATTTAATTTATTAGAGAATCAGGGATTGCTGCTCAACTTGCGCCGTTTGGATGAACAGTTGGTCAATCTGGCTCAAATCAAGGATTTTACTGACAATCAAGTCACCACTATTATTGATTCTGATAATTTGGATTGGGAGCGTTTGACTGATTTTTATCAGAAGATAAAACACAACCCATTAGTCGATAATCTGGGATTGAGCAATCGTCTGATTGAGCAGGTTTTGCCGTCTTGGCAGGGATCGGCCAAGCAGACTGAGCAGGCCAAATTGAGAATAAAATTTTCTCAAGTTTTGGCAGAGCTAAAAAAGTAAATTAGCCTTTATTTCCGGCAATGTTAATTATTTCATACCAAGACAAAAAGGTGCTTGGTATTTCTATTAGCTCAGCCAAGCTAAACTGGTGACTGACAGCCAATGCTAGCTGGTGAATTAGTCCTTCGACTTCTGGACCTAAAACAGTTGCGCCAATAATTTGCGATTTATTATTTAGGATAATTTTTATCAGACCAAAAGCTGGTTTTTGATTAATAATACTGCGCGGAATGTTATTGAAATCGACAGAAATCACTCGACACTCTAGTTCTTGCGCTAGACAGTCCTGCTCTGATAAGCCAACTTTGGTTAGTTTTGGAATGATTGGAATAATTTGCGGTAAGTGGTCATATCTAATAGCTCGCTTCTTGGTGTTGGTTAGATTGTAAAAGGCGGTTTCGGCTTCTAAAACAGCTACCTGAGCCTGATTGAGGCCGCCTAATACGCTGCCGGCTCCAAAAATGTTTTTGTTGCTAGTTTGTAAGAACTCAGTAGTCACCAAGCCTTCTTCTTCGTAGCTAACAACGGCATTATTGAGTCCCAAATCAACTTGTGGCAATAGTGACTCGGCTAGTAGCAGCTTCTCAGCTGTGACTTGCCTATTAATGCCGGCGTGAATGTATGAAATGCTTAGTTTGTCATAATTTTTGACTACTTCAGTGGCTCGGCTACTGGTTGATATCTTAATACCAAACTCACTAGATAGGTATTTTTCGATCTTTTGACCGAACTCTTTGTCAAATTCCGGTAATAAATTGAGTGATTTGGTTATGAGATGAACTTCAACGTCCAAAATAGCCAAAACTTGGGCTAAATAAACTGCCTCCGGGTGGCCGCCAACAATAAAAATGCTTTTTGGCAAGCGGCTTAAGCCAGCAATATTGTTCGGTGTCATAAAATCAATTTCTGACAAACCAGCGATTTTCGGAATGCTCCAAGTAGCGCCACTAGCAATGATAAATTTGTTGGCCTGATAATGTTCTTTATTGACGCTAATCTTGTTTGGACTCAAGAAGTAGGCGTTGCCTTCGATCAAGCTGATGCCGTTGTCACGATAAAATTTTTTATTGACAACTTGTGATTTTTCAATCGCTTGATTAATATTCTTGCTAATAGTTGGGAAATTGTAGCTAGTCAAACTAGTTTTGATGCCATATTCTGCCAGATTTTTGCTTTGCCAGATGGCTTGGGCGGTTTGTGACAAAACTGCAAAAGGCACATCGGAATAATGAGCGCTATTGCCGCCCAATTTATGCTTTTCCACTAAGCCGACTTTCATACCGTGCTCAGAAGCTAGCAAGGCTGAGTGAACTCCAGCGATGCCGCTACCAATAACGATTAAATCAAACTTTTTAGTTTTTTGTTCCATTCCACCCTTAGATTAATTGTTTGAAATTTTGATAAAACTGACTAGCTTGAGGGTTAAACTTGGCTAAATTTAGCTCAACTTGGCGTCTCAAATCAGCAGCGGTAACTTCTGATTTGTCAGCCAACCAGCTCTCTATCTGCCCAGCAACTTGCTTAGCAAACAATTTTGCTTGTTCTGGTTTGTCGCCAACAGCTAAGCAGCTTTTCTCAATGCTAGTAGTTAATTTTTCTAAATCAAAGTTTTGTCTCTGATTAGAACTTTTATAAATTATGATTCCCATAAAATATAACTATATTTTACCATAAGAGCTAACAAAAGTCTGACAAACTAGCAAAAAAATCAAAATTAATAGCAAAATTATAATAGTTGCTTGATTAAAATGGCGATTTTTGATTAGTTTTTGTTGAATTTGGCTAATATTTTCTGACTTAACTAACAGTAGTGATACCAAAGCTGGTGCTATTGAGCCGAGACTGATTAAGATGATTGATAAAATTAGCTGATAGTTTATTAATTGAGCCGCCACTGTCAAGAAAGGGATGAAAATTAGACCAAAACTAGCCAAAATACTAGCCATGCCAAGACTTATAGCTTCTGCTGATGATCTAGTTTTGCCACTTCTTTTGAGTAAGAATCTTTTAAATCGTTGACTGGTCCAAGGATTTTGAGTTGGTCTGACTATCATCATGCCAATCATTAATAAAACTTGAACTATTAGCAAAATCACCATTAGTGACTGGTATTCAAATAAGCTGTCTAAAATAGTCGTTTGTCTAGCTAACTCAATCAAGGCTAGGCAGATAGTTGAGAGCAACATGCTGGCAAACAAAAAACTACCAAAACCAAAGTTAATAATCAGCCAGCTTAGTTTTTTGGGATCAATTTTCTTACCCATTGATTGACTGGCCATTGATAAAACCGTACTGCTAATAATGCCTAAATTAGCCAAGAGTAGGGTGGTGGTGATGATAATTAGTGGCAAAAAATCCATACTAAAGTAATTATACCATAACCGGTTTCAAAACAACATTTAGGTTAAAGTCGTGTGGTATAATTAGGCTAAAGACTTTAAATGAGAGGAAAATAATGGCAGGACATAACAAATGGTCAAAAATAAAACGACAAAAGGGCGTAGCTGATGCCAAAAGAGGCGCGGTTTTTACTAAAATTGGTAACATTATCGCTATTGCGGCTCTCAAAGGCACTGATCCAAGTATGAACTCGGAGCTAGCGGCGGCTATTGAGAAAGCTAAGGCTGCTAATATGCCAAAGTCTAATATCGAAAAGGCGAT
>PDWI01005846.1_pt1 | contig 15700 bp, 10 predicted proteins | sample 1430891 | NCBI WGS metagenome assembly PDWI01 (sample SAMN01162508, study PRJNA174530) | Oral metagenome, whole genome shotgun sequencing project. | biome: Marine environment; feature: Marine mammal; material: Swab sample of the gingival sulcus; isolation source: swab sample of gingival sulcus... | reverse complement strand
CTCTACAATTGGCACCGCCCGCACACGGCGCTACGGTCAAGACCTCCAATCAGCCGCATAGGCTTGGATCGGAACAACCTGTTGAGGGTCCACAGATAGCGCGAGGCGAGATCCCAGCCCGTAGAGCGGGGTTTCAATCCGCGCCCCCGTGAGGGGGCGACGCCGGGCACGACCCGGGATTGGGTTGTGCCGGACCGTTTCAATCCGCGCCCCCGTGAGGGGGCGACCGTCAACTCGTAACAGAGCAGGAGGTGGAAGACCAGTTTCAATCCGCGCCCCCGTGAGGGGGCGACAACAAGTGCCACACGTCCGCGTGCCTATCTGACGTTTCAATCCGCGCCCCCGTGAGGGGGCGACGTTTAATTTCGCGGAATTTAGGCGTTGATTTCTGGTTTCAATCCGCGCCCCCGTGAGGGGGCGACGAAGGTTCGCGAGGGTAACGCAAATTATATCAAGTTTCAATCCGCGCCCCCGTGAGGGGGCGACTTGTTCTGGATCCGGAAAAGGACCGGGCGTTTTGGGTTTCAATCCGCGCCCCCGTGAGGGGGCGACGTGGATTATGGACCGGATGAGGGCAAGCATGGCCGTTTCAATCCGCGCCCCCGTGAGGGGGCGACCAAGAGGTCTGCCGTTGCGCGGCAAATGGTATGGTTTCAATCCGCGCCCCCGTGAGGGGGCGACGATGATCAAGCCGTGTTGTCATGCACATTAACGAGTTTCAATCCGCGCCCCCGTGAGGGGGCGACGTCAGGGCCGCCCGCGCACGGCAGACGGGCAAGTCCGTTTCAATCCGCGCCCCCGTGAGGGGGCGACTTCATATCCTCAATCAGAGTCGCCCACGTCGGGGGTTTCAATCCGCGCCCCCGTGAGGGGGCGACATAGGCACGCAATCATGAGCGCCACTTGGGGCCTGTTTCAATCCGCGCCCCCGTGAGGGGGCGACGCCCCCTGACGGCCCGGCTCCACGGCCTGTCGACGTTTCAATCCGCGCCCCCGTGAGGGGGCGACTGGCCGCGCCCTGGGTTGACTGGCGCTTTGCAAGCGTTTCAATCCGCGCCCCCGTGAGGGGGCGACTGTTTGAGGGCGTATTCCTTCGGGACTTCCCGGTTTCAATCCGCGCCCCCGTGAGGGGGCGACAACGTGCTGTTTATTGGATTATTTTCTCGGCTAGTTTCAATCCGCGCCCCCGTGAGGGGGCGACGATCCCCATCCGGAGTGCACCTGCGGGTGTGGTGTTTCAATCCGCGCCCCCGTGAGGGGGCGACCATTTCTGCCGCGTTTGCGGCGGCGGTTATCGCGGTTTCAATCCGCGCCCCCGTGAGGGGGCGACGCGGGACTCACGACCCGCCACTATAACGCCAGCCGTTTCAATCCGCGCCCCCGTGAGGGGGCGACAACCCCCCCAAATCGGAGCAAATCAAATGCAAAGTTTCAATCCGCGCCCCCGTGAGGGGGCGACGAGGGTCCACCTGAGGCTTCCGCCTTGCCATACTGTTTCAATCCGCGCCCCCGTGAGGGGGCGACGGTCACGTCAAACACTCCGCTGGCGTTCACCCGGTTTCAATCCGCGCCCCCGTGAGGGGGCGACACTGGGACCTACCTGGTACACTGGGTGGTACGGAGTTTCAATCCGCGCCCCCGTGAGGGGGCGACGCAAGGGCTGGGTGCGCGACACACCTGACGGGCCGTTTCAATCCGCGCCCCCGTGAGGGGGCGACTACCGGCTCGACCGCGAGTGGGGCTCCGGTGTCGGTTTCAATCCGCGCCCCCGTGAGGGGGCGACTTGCCCTGGTGACGTGCTCCAAGGGTGTCGACCAGGTTTCAATCCGCGCCCCCGTGAGGGGGCGACGGTACGAGCCGTTCTCGTTCCGCCGGGCTGGCTTGTTTCAATCCGCGCCCCCGTGAGGGGGCGACTGGGAAAAGGGCACTCTCAAGCTCGAGACCCGGGTGTTTCAATCCGCGCCCCCGTGAGGGGGCGACCTGGCCGGGCTTGGGATTGCATGCCAGTTTGATGTTTCAATCCGCGCCCCCGTGAGGGGGCGACTGGTGCCTCGGCGTATCATCCTGACCGAGCAACAGTTTCAATCCGCGCCCCCGTGAGGGGGCGACCATCGTCTTTGATCACGATGCGATCCTGATCCACGTTTCAATCCGCGCCCCCGTGAGGGGGCGACCACGACCGGGTGGCTCGTCCGCAGGTAGATGCCGTTTCAATCCGCGCCCCCGTGAGGGGGCGACCAGGTCATCGTCCTGGAGAAGGCCTTGTAGCGGTTTCAATCCGCGCCCCCGTGAGGGGGCGACGGTGTGCCATGTTCATGGGTCAGTCCTTCCAGTCGTTTCAATCCGCGCCCCCGTGAGGGGGCGACCCGCCGTGAGATGGATCAGGTCGTGGCCGCACTCGTTTCAATCCGCGCCCCCGTGAGGGGGCGACGAGCCTGGCGACAATCCTCGGGTGACCAAGGCACTGTTTCAATCCGCGCCCCCGTGAGGGGGCGACTCCTGACGTCTTTGCGGGTCACCGTCTCGGATGCGTTTCAATCCGCGCCCCCGTGAGGGGGCGACTTATTTCAGGTGCACAGGCAACAGGCAGCAGGCAGTTTCAATCCGCGCCCCCGTGAGGGGGCGACGTTGGTACTCGCGGCTGATCGCTGGACCTCTGCGTTTCAATCCGCGCCCCCGTGAGGGGGCGACACATACTAATCAGGATAAAAATGGCTAACCCATTGTTTCAATCCGCGCCCCCGTGAGGGGGCGACCAGGCAGCAGGCAGCAGGCAGCAGGCAGCAGGCGTTTCAATCCGCGCCCCCGTGAGGGGGCGACACATACTAATCAGGATAAAAATGGCTAACCCATTGTTTCAATCCGCGCCCCCGTGAGGGGGCGACGGCGCCATTCGCCGCCTCGAAAAGGACTTGGAGCGTTTCAATCCGCGCCCCCGTGAGGGGGCGACACGGCCCCAAAGTCGGGCCCCTCGGTAATCCGGCGTTTCAATCCGCGCCCCCGTGAGGGGGCGACATCGCGAGGAAGTCGCGGGCGGCACGGAGCGCGGTTTCAATCCGCGCCCCCGTGAGGGGGCGACCCGGGCGCTGACCCGGTTTCTCGAAATGGCAGGGGTTTCAATCCGCGCCCCCGTGAGGGGGCGACATCCGCGATTACGGTCGCAGCATTAGACGTCGTGGGTTTCAATCCGCGCCCCCGTGAGGGGGCGACTCGTTAGTTGTTGGCGGCGCCGTACGATTGCCCGGTTTCAATCCGCGCCCCCGTGAGGGGGCGACTTCGTAATCGAGCATTGTTTGATGCAGCATATGCAGTTTCAATCCGCGCCCCCGTGAGGGGGCGACAACCGCATAGTCGATTGCATAAGAGTTGGCGACGGTTTCAATCCGCGCCCCCGTGAGGGGGCGACTTGTGGCAATGAAATTTAGCGGGAGAACGGGTAAGTTTCAATCCGCGCCCCCGTGAGGGGGCGACAAAAAGAGTGATAGCGTCCGGGTTCGCATACGCGTTTCAATCCGCGCCCCCGTGAGGGGGCGACTTGATTTCAAAGGATTTCTCGGAAGGCCAAATTGTTTCAATCCGCGCCCCCGTGAGGGGGCGACGGGCAATCGTACGGCAGCGCTGCCAACAACTAACGTTTCAATCCGCGCCCCCGTGAGGGGGCGACCCCCTGCCCCGCACAGCGCGGAGCGCGAAAACCGTTTCAATCCGCGCCCCCGTGAGGGGGCGACGTCGCGATTACACCGACGCCAAGCACGGTGCGACGTTTCAATCCGCGCCCCCGTGAGGGGGCGACAATAACGATAAATCTCTTACACTCGATTGCAACGTTTCAATCCGCGCCCCCGTGAGGGGGCGACTAGTGGGCGGTGTCGCCCGATGATGTTAATTTAGTTTCAATCCGCGCCCCCGTGAGGGGGCGACTAGTGGGCGGTGTCGCCCGATGATGTTAATTTGTTTCAATCCGCGCCCCCGTGAGGGGGCGACGGCAATCGTACGGCAGCGCTGCCAACAACTAACGGTTTCAATCCGCGCCCCCGTGAGGGGGCGACGGGAGGGGAGGTGGGTTTATCGTATGGCATCAATGTTTCAATCCGCGCCCCCGTGAGGGGGCGACCGCGGTGCCTAAGCGGTGCGAGGGCTGATGTCGTGTTTCAATCCGCGCCCCCGTGAGGGGGCGACTGCGGAGCGAAGAAAGCGTCCTTGTAATCTACAAGTTTCAATCCGCGCCCCCGTGAGGGGGCGACCAGGTACACTGGCGCTGTTCTTGCTGACAGCTGTTTCAATCCGCGCCCCCGTGAGGGGGCGACCGGTCCCCGGGACACGCTGGACGGTAGTCCAGAGTTTCAATCCGCGCCCCCGTGAGGGGGCGACAGTCAAATTTAAGCATAGCCGACAAGAGCCTCCGGTTTCAATCCGCGCCCCCGTGAGGGGGCGACCAACAACACAAGGGAGACTACCATGCTGGATGATGTTTCAATCCGCGCCCCCGTGAGGGGGCGACCTTGCAATCGACTGCAAGCGCTTAACCGGGAGCGGTTTCAATCCGCGCCCCCGTGAGGGGGCGACTGCCGGGCAATCGTACGGCTCTACAACTAACTAACGTTTCAATCCGCGCCCCCGTGAGGGGGCGACGTCACCCAAATCAACCACCACCCAAAATCGGACTGTTTCAATCCGCGCCCCCGTGAGGGGGCGACCGGTCTCGTATTATATCACTCACTACTAACATTCTGTTTCAATCCGCGCCCCCGTGAGGGGGCGACCCGATGATGTTAATTTGGACGGTAAATGCGGCAGGTTTCAATCCGCGCCCCCGTGAGGGGGCGACAACATTCTAAATATACCCCGCGGCTAAACAAAAGTTTCAATCCGCGCCCCCGTGAGGGGGCGACCTCCGAATAAGCGCCTCGTTGATGCACCTGATTGGGTTTCAATCCGCGCCCCCGTGAGGGGGCGACCACGGCCAATGCGGCCACACATATCCTTGCAATCGTTTCAATCCGCGCCCCCGTGAGGGGGCGACAAGCGGGGCTCCGCACAGCCCACTATAATGCGAGCCGTTTCAATCCGCGCCCCCGTGAGGGGGCGACGGCCAAAAAACACATACCCCCGCGGCTACATAAAAGTTTCAATCCGCGCCCCCGTGAGGGGGCGACGCGGGGCTCCGCACAGCCCACTATAATGCGAGCCGTTTCAATCCGCGCCCCCGTGAGGGGGCGACGATCGCAAAGAGTAATATGACCCCGGCGATATAGTTTCAATCCGCGCCCCCGTGAGGGGGCGACTAACGGGCGGTGTCGCCCGATGATGTTAATTTAGTTTCAATCCGCGCCCCCGTGAGGGGGCGACGTTTGCATTTTTATTTTCCGTCGTTGGGATCCCGCGTTTCAATCCGCGCCCCCGTGAGGGGGCGACCGGGGCGGCGTCGTCACCTACTGCAAGCCAACAGTTTCAATCCGCGCCCCCGTGAGGGGGCGACCCGGGGCGGCGGCGTCACCTACTGCAAGCCAACAGTTTCAATCCGCGCCCCCGTGAGGGGGCGACGATGGCAACGTCGGGATGCAAATCTGGCTCGGCGTTTCAATCCGCGCCCCCGTGAGGGGGCGACCTCGGCGATGCATTCGGCTTTGGCGAGCGGGCAGGTTTCAATCCGCGCCCCCGTGAGGGGGCGACGTGGACGAGGCGCATATCCGGGCGTGCGTCATCGAGTTTCAATCCGCGCCCCCGTGAGGGGGCGACGCGCACCGACGACGAGCGCGCGGACGCCGCCCGTTTCAATCCGCGCCCCCGTGAGGGGGCGACTTCCGGCTGAGCATGTAGAAGAACTGCGCCTCCGTGTTTCAATCCGCGCCCCCGTGAGGGGGCGACTCTGTCAGAGTAACCCTTTGATCAGGCGAAGGAAAGGGCATGGTTGGCGCGAAAGTGCCGTGCCATGACATCACCACCGACCACCCTTGACGCGCCCCGCATGTTTATATTAACAATTTCAATTTGTTAGGTTGGGTGCGATCCTGCGTGGCGCAGTCTGCGCATTTGCGGTTCGCAACTCACACGATCAGGACATCATCAAAATCCATTGCGGGTCGCGCACCGCAATGCTCGACGCGCCGTTTCCAGTTGGCACCGAGATAATAGAAACGCAGGCTGTCGGTGCTCTCGTCATAGATGTCGATCAGACGCGCGCGCAGAGCCGTCCATTGCGCCGGGTCGACCTCGCATTCAAAGACCGAATACTGCACCCTCTGACCCAGGTCGAGGCAGGCTTTCGAGATCCGACGCAGGCGTTTTCGTCCGGCGGGGGTCTGGGTGTTCACGTCATAGGTCACAAGCACAAGCATGGGTCATTTCCATATGAAGGCCGGGTAGCCGTCGAGATCGCCGCGCAGGTGGCGGGCAAGCAATTGCGCCTGGGCATGAATGAACAGGCCAAGCGGCAGTTTTTCATCGAGAAAGGCATGGCGCATCCCGGCGCGTTTGCGCTTTTGCCAGGCGGTCAGCACGGTTTTGCGCCCGTCATCCGACAACAGCACGGCGCCGGTCTCCTCGCTGCGGAAATCCGACGGGCGCAGTTGCCGGCGGTTGATCAGCGACAGGCAGGTCCGGTCCGCAAGAGGGCCGCGGAACTCTTCCATGAGATCGAGGGCGAGGCTCGGCCGGCCCGGTCGATCGGCATGCAGGAACCCCATCTGCGGATCCAGCCCAACGCTTTCCAGCGCGGCCCGGCAGTCGGCGGCCAGAAGCACATAGAGGAAAGACAGGGTCGCGTTGACCGGATCGAGCGGCGGGCGCCGGGAGCGGCCGTTGAACGGCATGTCGTCCACCCGGATGAGCTGGGGAAAACCGTTGAAATATGCGTTGGCGGCTTCGCCTTCCAGGCCGCGCAAGGTTTCCATGTCCGGGGCGTCGAGCGCCAGACGGGCCGCGCGGGACAGGCGTGGCTCCAGCGCGGCAAGGTCGCTATCGCCATCCCCGTGGTCGCGCATATGGCGGCGCAGAACGCCGCGTTGATTGGCCAGTTTCGCCGCGACCATGGCGCGTGCGATGGGCAGGGGGTCGTGCAGGCTCCGGTCGTGCTGGGCCCGGCGCAACAGGACATTGCCGCTGGTCGGGCCTTCGACGCGTGCAAGAAACCGGCCGGACCAGCCGAGGAAGGTGATGCTGACCCCTTCCCCGGCGCAGGCATGCATCAGTTCCGGCGACACACCGACCTGACCGAAACAGATGATCGCGCCCAGAAGATGCAGGGGAGCGCGGCCCTTTTCCGTGCCCTCGATACGCACCACTACGTTGGCCCCGTCCTTGTGGAGCCAGGCCCCCTCGGAGGTCACATAGAGCGTATTGAGCAGCTTCTTCATTCCGGCACTCCGGTGGCGGCGATGGCCCGGCTGAGCCAGGCCGCCACCCGTCGCCCGGGGCGGAGTGCGCGGGGGCGGCAGTGGTCGAGCAGCGAGCAGGCCGCGCAGCGGCGCTCCTCGAACTGCGGCGGCGGCAGGTGCCCACCATCTCTGCACGCCCGGACGGCACGGGCGGTTTCGCGGGTCAGATCCCGCAACTCTGCATCCAGCGCGACGGTCTTGCGGCGTCGGGTCTTGCCATAAAACAGCCCCCCTTCCGGGACATCGCAGGCGAAGGCTTCCTCCAGACACAGCCCCTGGGCGCAGAGCTGCACCTCGTCGGCCCTGTGCGCCTTGGGCCGTCCCCGCTTGTATTCGACCGGATAGGGCCGTCCGCCATGCAGCTCGACCACATCGGCACGGCCATGCAGGCCCAGCTCGTGCGAGCACAGCTCGACCCCGCGCAGGATGCGAATACCCGGACGCCCCTCGGCCCCGCCAGAGTCGACACGCTCATGCATCACCCGCCCTTCGGCGGTAAAGCGGTTCTCGGCCCAGAGCTGCTCCACATGGATCAGCGCGTATTGGCGCGGACAGTAGAGCCAGTGTTGCAGGGCCGAGAGGGGGATCGGATCAGAACGGCTCGACAATGGTGATGCCGTCCGGCAGATCGCGGTCGTCGAGCTCGATCCGGTAGTCGGAGAAGGCCCGCGCCGGTGGCAGGTTGTGGGTGCGCGGATCGCCCACGGGGATGGTGTCACCGCCGCTGACCCGGCTCACCGTCACCCGGTCAAACAGCTTGTGGGCCTGGGCATTGCCAAGAGCGCTGTCATGTTTGAAGGCGATCAGGCGGCGCGCGGCCATCTCGCCTCGCGCGGCAGAGCGGTCGAGGTCGAACATGTTGCGCAAGGCGGTCCAGAGCGTGTCGAGGTCGCTTTCCGAGAAGCCGGTCTTTTCGGCCAGCTTGGCGTTGATGAACCCATGCGCGTGATACAGGCCATAGGGCACGATGTGCTTGCGGCCCATGGTGCGTTCCTTGTCGCGGTCCTTTTCGTTGGTCACCGACGAGCGGGTGATCGAGATTTCCAGCGGCAGGATCGGTTCTTCCGAGCGTGCAAAGGAGATTTGAACCGGGCCGCGCACCTGCCCGGCGTTGATCTCGGTAGTCATCACGGCGCCAAAGGTACGGATGTCGAAGAAATTGTCGCACATCCAGCGGGTCAACTGCGCGGCTTCCTCGTCTTTCTTCGGGAGCTTCTTGGCCACGGGTTTGAGGCCGAGCGCCTCATAGGCCAGCTTGTGCGTGTTGTTCAAAACCGCGCGTTCGGTCATGTAGATGCCATGCCCGGCCTCGCCCTCATGGGCGGCGGCGACATAATTGCGGATCTTGCGCTTCAGCGCCACGTCGCTCACCAGGCCCTGGCTGGTTTCCGGGTCCATGCGCGGCAGGTTGCCTGCGTCCGGGTCGCCGTTGGGGTTGCCATTCGCCACGTCAAAGAACAGCACGAAATCATATCGGTTTTGCAGGGCGGTCATTCCTTGTCCTCCAGAACGGGGGTGTCGTCAGTGTCTTGTTTTGGGGTCCAGCGCTGGTGGTAATATCCGGCGATGAAACGGCCCTGATCTTCGAGGTTGAAAGCACGCGGCAGGTCGGGCGCGAGGCCGGACCAGATCACGCCCAACTCCTTCTCCAGCCAATGGCCCAGGCCACCATTCCCGCCCTTCTTGAGCAGGGCCAGATGATGGGTCGCATTCTTGATCAGCAGCGGAAACACCCGCGCGGGCGTAGCCGAGGCGGCGGCGAAATAGCGGTCCTTGATGGTGGCGTTCAGCCCCGGAAGCGCCGCCGATTGCGCGCTTTCCAGCACCGCGAAGAGGCGCCCGAGCCGATAGGCCGGGTTTGTGTTGTCAGGGTCGAGACTCACGGGGATCATCTCCTTTTCGAAATGGGTTGCGTCACGGGATTTCAGGGCGCGGTTGATGACCGCCTTGCAGATCGCGGCACGGCGGCCATTCACCTCGCCATCGGCGCGGATGCGCCCGACCACCGCCGACAGGAGACTGCGGGGCAGCGGCTGGCCGGTCAGCACCGCGCGCATCAGCTCGCCGCCAAGCAGCGGCGGGATCGTCTCTGCCTTGGGTTTCCCGCCGACACGGATCGCGGTCTCGTAAAGCAGTGACCAGGCGGCGGGCGGACCGTTCCATGGCGGACGGTCCGGGTGGCCTTCGATGCGCAGATCTTCCCAGAACGCCAGCATGTTGCGGGCAAAATCGCCGAATTCACCTACATGCCAGAAGCGCACCGACAGCCGTGCGGCGTTGGGCGCAAGGCCCAGCATGCAGACCCGGGTTTGCGGATCGAGCTTCGGATCGGCAGGGCGCCCCGTTGCCACATCCTGCAAGGCCGCGCGCAGGCGGTTGCGCTCGGTTACCTCGTCCGGCGGGTTGATCGCCTGCCCGAGCAGCATCTCGTGCAGCGGGGCGGCCTCGGCCTTTGGTGTGTCCACCCAGAAGGCAACGGTGGTGTCGCCAATCCGCAGGTGACGCTCCAATTGGCCGCTGGCCTTACGCGCCAGAAGCGCATTCAGCGCCGCGCCATAGGCAAAGGCCGCGTAGTCCGAGACAGGGGCGTTGTCGCCCTGGGATTTGCCGAAGCTTTCGTAGGCGTCGTTGTTGAACGAGACCAGCGACGCACCCGTGCTTTGCGCTCCCATCACCCCCTTGATCGACGGGTGCAACCGGGCCACAGGCTTTATCTCTCCGGTGACAAGGCAGCGTGCCGTGTCGTGGTTGTTGCCACGCGCCAGAAGCGCGCCCACGGCGGGCAGATCATGCACATATCGCGGGCCGTTTTCGTCTTCGAACTCGAAGACAATATTCTGGTCCAGCGCTTCTGTCGTCCAGCCGAGGCTCTCGAACCGATCCGGGCTCCAGGTGTTCAAAAACTCCAGCAACGCCTTCAGGCCGGGCTCTTCCGTCCCATTCAAACGCTTCTGATGCTCTGTCACAAAAGCCGCATGCTCCTCTGCCGTGCGCTTTCCCTCTCCGGGCCGGATTTCGCCCTCTTCCTCAACGGCGATCACCCCCAGCACATAGGACGTCTTGTCCCAGAACATGTTTGGCTTGATGCCTGCGGTGCGCTTCACCGCCTCAGGCACATTCATCATCACCGGCACAGGCTTCTTGCCGCTTGTGTCACGGCGATCCGACAGAAAGGGCTCCTTGCCCGGGCGCAGCACGATGGCAAAGCTGATCCTTTCGGATGAGAACCCCGGGCGCGGCGCCTCGCCGGCTGCCTGCATCCGGTCGTAAAGCGTCACCAGTGCAGAAAGGATCGTCATCGCACCATCCCTCCCTCGCGGGCCGCCGCCACGTCGATCACCCCGTCGACCATCTCGGCGCGGAAGAACTGCGCGCGGTTTCCGTGTTCGAAATCAATGTCATAGAGTATCCACCCCAAGTCGCGCGTACCCTTTAGCTGCGAGCGCGGCACCTCTTCGACCCATTCGAAATCCGCCACGAATTCGCGCAGCCCCAGCGCCGGGCGGTGAAAGCACTGCCCCTTTTCCGCGCGCCTGCGGAAAATGTCGAAATGCTTGGCGGGAGTGTCGTCGCCGGCCTTTTGGGTCATCTCGAAATGCGCTTCGATCACATAGGCCACATCGCGCAGGGCCAGTGTCGCACGCTGCTGGCGGTGCTCGTCCACATTCATGTGCAGCGCCGACAGATCCCCGCTGGTCATGGCCGTCTTCGCATTGCGGGCCGAAATCTTGCCCCCCACCTCATTGCGGCGGATGTTCTCGAAGCGGATCGGGTTGAGCACATGCAGACGGTCGATATGCCAGCGGATCGCGGGTTTCCAATGCACGGCCTCCACAATGCCCCGCGCCGCCGAGGGTGTGATCACATCATAGCTGACCCGCTCCACCTTCATCTCGGGCCGGGTAAAACAGGCGTAGTCACCCCAGACCTTCAGTTTGATGCCGTACATTTTGTATCCCTTTGAAGATGCGGAACTCCGGCAGAGCTCCGTGCAACGCTCTCAACAACCGAGTCTTTGCAAGAGTTTCGATCCGCACCCGGAAGGCAGAAAACGTCACTGAAGCGCCCAAACAAGTCAGGAACATGACGCGTGGCGCTCCACCCGCGTAGTTCGGAAATTTCATTTTCTCATTCCTGTTCTCAGGTGATGCCACGGTTGTGGAGACAGGTATTTCACTTCAATATTTATTAAAAAGTACTAACATTACATTAACAGATCCCCCAAATCCTCTGGTTCTGCTTCACAAAAGCCGGCCTGTTCGTCGTAGAGCCGCGGATTTCTCAGCACGACGAACTGATCCTCGAAATCCTCTGGCCGGACCACCTCGGCCGCCCCCAGCCCCACCAGTTTGTCCCGCAGCTTCGGGCTGATCTGCACGGTAAAGGGCTGCAAGGCGCGCGCCAGAGCGCCGGCGTGCTCGCTGTGCGCCAGCTTGCGCTGTGTTTCCGCATCCATGCCGAACCGGCCGTCGCCGATGATCAGCGGCACGGTGAAATCCTCGATCATCCTGAAATCATGGGCGATACTGGCAAACGGAAAGTCCAGAGAACCGGCCCCGAGCTTGATCCGCTGCATCAGCTCTTTGGCATCCAGAGCCGCGCCCCAATCGTGATAAAGCCTGCTGAAATAGGCGGTGATCGCCCCGGGCTGCAAGGGGTCGTCGGGGTAGTCTGCCAGCACGATTGCCGCCACATCGGCGTTGCGGGCGAGCTCCGGCGGCGGCGCGAAATCCTTGTCCGGTTCAAAGACGAAAACCCGCCCCCCGCCAGCCTGGAGCCCCTCGCGATTGCAGCGCCCGGCGGCCTGGGCGATGCTGTCCAGCCCGGCCACCGCGCGCCAGACCTCGGGGAAGTCCAGATCGACCCCGGCTTCGACAAGCGCAGTCGACAGCACCAGACAGGGCAGATGATCCGCCAGCCGCGCCCGGATCACGCCCAACACGTGGCGACGATGCCGGGCGGTCATATGGGTCGAGAGGTGAAACACGCCCTCGCCCCGCAGCATGTCGAACAGCATCCGCGCCTGACGCTTGTTGTTCACGATCACCAGCGCCGAGCGGCCCCGCACCCGGTCTGCCAGCGCCGCATTGTCCAGATAACCCACCCGCTCGACCGTGACCCGCTTCAGCACCTTGTAAAGCCGCGCAGGGTCCGGGGCGATTTCACTGGTTGCAGCGCGGTCGAGCGCTTCGGGGCATTTCAGGCCGTCCTGCTTGTGCACCGCCGGTTGCGTGGCGGTGCACAGCACCACCGAACAGCCATAGCCCCGCACCAATTCCCCAAGCGCCGCGAGGCAGCCCCGCAGGAAAGGCAGGGGCAGGCTCTGCGCCTCGTCCAGAACGATCACCGACCCGGCGATATTGTGCAGCTTGCGGCATTTCTGCGTCCGGTTGGCGAACAGGCTTTCAAAGAACTGCACTGCGGTGGTGACGACGACGGGCCGGTCCCAGTTCTGCGCCGCAAGACGGGTCGCTTCGGCGCGGGTTTCGTCCATGATCTCGCGGGCGTCAAACCCCGTGTGATGTTCGAGAACCGCATCCGCGTCGCCCAGCACATCGCGAAACACCGCCGCGTTCTGGTCGATGATCGCCGAAAACGGCGCCACATGGATCACCCGCCGCTTGCCATGGCAGATCGCGTGATCCAGCGCGAATTTCAGCGACGACAGGGTCTTGCCGCCGCCCGTGGGCACCGTCAGCGAAAACACCCCCGGCGGGGACGCGGCAGCCTCGCGCGCGCCTTGCAACACCTCGGCCCGCAGGCGGTTGACCTCTGTCTGCGGCGGGCCGAAGCGCGCAAGGCGCTCGTCCAGCGCATCGCGCAGCGCCGTCAGCGGCGGGGAATGCGGGCGGCGCATCCCCGGCGCATAGAACCGCTCGGTCTCGATGAAATCTGCGTCCACCAGCGCCGAAAACAACATCCGTGTGAAGAAATGCAGGGCAAATCCGGGATCGTCTCCCGGTGTTTGCAGGGGGCCGGGTATCTTTAGTGCCGGGAGGGTGAGCCATTCCGGCAGGTCAAGGCGTTCGGCCTCGTCGAGGCGCTTGTCCAGCGGGGTCGATGGCTGCAGCCCGTCCCCGCGCCCAATACCGTTCGCCAGCCCGGCATGATGCCCGGCAATGACATAGGCCATCAGCTTGCCAAGCCCCTGTCCGCACTGCTCTATTGCCGCGCGCGCGCCTTCGCCGGAATGCGAAACCCGGATGTTTGCCCCGCTCAACCGGGCCTGAAACGCGGGCTTCGCCTTGCCCAGATCGTGCAACAGCCCGGAAATGGTGGCGCATATGGCCGCATCGAATGCTGCGGCATTCAACCCGGCCCGGCGAGCCACATTGTCACTGTGGCAAGCCAGCGTTTCCCATTGTGCCTTCGGGGCGTCAGAAAGAGAATGCGCAAACAATGTCGGTTGGTCTTGGGACAAGCCTGAAGAGGTCATTGAAAAATACCGGGGCGGGTTTCGATCGGCCGATAGTGAGCCCGAGAACAGCTTGCCTGTCAACGACACCGCTTTGGCACTGCACAGCCTCGGTGCTTTGTCTGAAATCCCAGGAAATTCACCTGTTTGACGATGATCCACAGATGGAAAAGGCGTTTGCTGGAAGGTGCGCCCGGCGTTTTCGAAAGCGCAGTCAGACGGGGTCCCGGGATCTGAACCCCATGATGCGGCGTGAGCCGACTGGTTCGGTGTTCTTTCCCAACGCCTTTTCGAGGGTCGTGCCGGACAGGCGGCTACCGCGCCTCTGGACTGGGGAGGGACCGGATTCGGGATAGCGCGTTCATTGGGCTTGAGCGACGTTCCGGCCTGCTCTGCGCATGCCCGCACAGGCTGGCTCCAGGGCGCATTCACTCCCGAATGACAATCGACCGACACAGTTTTCTGCGCCGGTCCGCCATGGGTCGACCAACCCCGTGTCGCCGCGGGCGAAGGAGCGCCGCGAGCTCAAGCGTCAAAACGGCACCACCGATTTCGACCGGCTGCGGCGCAAGAGCGCTGCCGACAAGAAAGCGCCCCCGGCAATGCCTTACTCCGGTGTCGAAGACACCCCAACCTGCGCCGGACGCAACAACCGGTCATGCAGCATGAACCCTTCGGTCATTACCTCGATGATATCGCCCGCCTTGCTGCCCGGCACCGGCGCCTCGAACATCGCTTCATGAATCTGCGGATCGAACGCATCGCCCACCTCGGGTGCCACCTTGGTGATCCCATGGCGTTCGAAAATGTTCAGAAGCTCCCGCATCGTCAGCTCAAGCCCTTCGATCAGACCCCCGGTCGTGCCGCGGATTTCATCGGTCACCAGGCCAAGTGCCCGGTTCATGTTGTCGTAGACCGGCAGCATGTCGCGCGCGAGCCTGGAGCCCCCGTAGTTCTCCGCTTCCCGCCGGTCGCGCTCCGACCGTTTGCGCGCGTTTTCCGCATCGGCCAGCGCGCGCATGAACTTGTCGCGAAGACTGTCGCGTTCGGCAATCAGCATCGCGATTTCTTCACTGCTTTCGTCAATTCCCTCTTCGACGCTCTCTTCTTCTTCCGCGGTCGATACGATATCGGGATCAATGATATCCTCACGCATGATTTCCTTTATCGCCGCCTCGACGCCGGAGAAGTCGTCTTTCTTGTCGTTCTTGTCTGCCATGTCCTAACCCTCTACCCCCGGTCGGAGATCATTCTCCCGACCAGTTGCGCCGTGTAGTCGACAATCGGAACGATACGTCCATAGTTCAGCCGTGTCGGCCCGATCACACCCACAGCACCGATGATCTTTCGGTTTGCGTTCATATAGGGAGAAACCACCAGAGAGGAACCGGAAAGTGAAAAAAGCTTGTTTTCAGACCCGATGAATATGCGCACACCCTCTCCGGTCTCCGCCAGCTCCAGAAATTCGGCGATGTCGCGCTTTCGCTCAAGATCGTCGAACAGCAGTCTTACCCGCTCGAGGTCCGCCGGCTCTCCGCCCGTCCCGATCAGGTTTGCCCTGCCACGCACGATCAGCCGTCCATGCGAATCACCCTCATCGGACCAGAGCGCCTGACCTGCGTCGATCATCTTCTGCGCCAGCACATCAAGTTCCGCGCTGCGCCTGTCGATCTCGCTGGCAATGGCCGCACGCAGATCGCTGATGCTGCGGCCCTCGGCTACGGCGTTCACGAAATTGGCGGCCTCCCGGAAGGACGAATGTGTCTGCCCGGGGGGCGGGGAAAACAGCCGGTTTTCCACATGGCCGTCGCCAAAGACGATCACCGCCATCGCCCGGTCGGGCGCCAAAGGCACGAATTCGATATGGCTGACCGGCGCTTCGTCATGTTTCGGCGTCAGCACAAGGCTT
>PDWI01005845.1_pt1 | contig 15700 bp, 20 predicted proteins | sample 1430891 | NCBI WGS metagenome assembly PDWI01 (sample SAMN01162508, study PRJNA174530) | Oral metagenome, whole genome shotgun sequencing project. | biome: Marine environment; feature: Marine mammal; material: Swab sample of the gingival sulcus; isolation source: swab sample of gingival sulcus... | reverse complement strand
ATTTTTCACATTTTTAAAATTTATCTGAATAAGCTTGTCACCCTTTAAAAGCCCTTTTTTAGCGATTAGTGAATTTTTATAAACTTTTTTTGCCACAAGGTTATTGTCAAACATAACTCCCAATTTTTGAAGATACGCAGATGAATTTATATTATATCTTGGTTTATGTAAAATTTTAATTTTTTTGGTTTTTATTTTTCCGCTTCTTTTTAAAACAACTTCTACAAAATCCCCGTATTCTGCCGATAAAACTATCGCTTTAAGTTGTTTTAACGATTTGATCTTAACGCCATCAATTGAAACTATTTCATCGCGGGGGCAAAAGTGTATGTTTTTGAGGTTAAAATCCACATCTTTTACGAAAACTTTTTTACCTTTTTGATAAAAAATTGCTCCTATATATCCATCATACGGGCTTTTTCTATATGTTAATTTTTCAAGCTCCAAATTTGTCAAAAACTTTTTTTTACCCACACTTACCCCTAAAACCTGACAACAAGGAGTAATAACAAGTGAATTTTTAACCAAATTAAAATCCACCTTTCCAAAACTCTCACCCAATTCAACAAGCTTACCATAATTTAACTTATCTTCGCTCACGGAAGCCAAGTGGGTTTTGTTACAATCTTGCGCTTTTGCAAACTCCTTAAAACCCCCATCTTTACGAATTATAAAAAATTTATGAAAAGGATTATATACTTGATACGATTTTGGTCTTTTAAAAGACAAAGCATAATCTTCATTTATCACCAATCCTAAAACCCCATTTACATTTACAAATGCATCTTGTAGCTTTTTTTGACAAAGCCTATAATCATCGGCTATCGTTCTTTTAACAGGCACGGTTTTGTTTGTTTCAAAAGCGTTTATAAACTCCATAGGAATATCCAAATCTTTTGCATGTAAAAAAAATACCGATAAAAAAAGAATCAAAAGTTTAGTTTTGATTTGAAAACCCTCCAAACCCTGAAAGCATTTGAGTAGCCATAAGCTTTTTATCCTCCTCTGCCATCTTTAAAGCATCATTGACCGAGCTCATAAGAAGTATTTGTAAGCTCTCTTTATCTTCAAGCAAACTATCGTCTATGGTTATATCAACGACTTCATTTGCTCCGTTAATACTCACCTTAACCATACCTCCACCACTTTTTGCGGTAAAAACCTTGTTTTTTGCCTCTTCTTGCATTTTGTTTGCTTGTTCTTGGGCTTGACTTAACATCTCGCCCATCTTTGAAAAATCCATTCCTTCAAACATGTATGTAATCCCTTATTTGCTTTATCTTGTTTTTCTCATCCACCAAAACAACAGCCGGCTTGTAGCTATCGGCTTTTTTCTCTTTTATCATACCGTAAGATATAATAATGACAATATCCCCTACAGCTACTTTTCTAGCCGCCGCTCCATTAATACAAATATCACCACTTCCTGCCTTTCCTTTGATAACATAAGTGGTAAACCTCTCGCCGTTATTTACATTTACTATATCTACCTTCTGCCCAACATGTAACTTTGCCGCTTTCATCAATTTCTCATCTATAGTGATAGACCCCACATAATTCAAGTTCGCATCCGTTATAGTTGCACGGTGAATCTTACTATATAAAATCTCAATTTTCATTTTACAAAAACCTCTATGGATATTTTTTTCACATTTTAGCAATTTTTAGCTGAGTTTACAATACTTTGGAAAAATTGTATAATATAAAATAATATTTTTTATTGAAAATTTTACACTTTAAAAGGTTTTTATATGTATGAATATTTTTTACCAATATTGCTACTTTGCGCCATCTTATTTTGGATACTAAAACCCAAAAAACTAGCTAAAACAAAAGAGCAAAAAAGAGCCGAACTCATAGCTTCATACAAACAAAGACTTGAAAATGAACTTTTACATGTAAAAGATATAACCATCTATCAACAAAAAAAGATAAACCTCCTAAAAGCCATAGCAAAAGAGTTGGAGTTTAGTATCTTTTTTGATAAAGATGATGTAAGAGAACTTATAAAATATCTTAGTAAAAAAGATTTTTAACTAGGAGGCAAAACCTCTTTTAAAACTTTTTTTATACTTTCAAGTTTATCTTCCTCGTCCTCTATCATACTTCTTAATTCAAATCCAACTTCTATAATAGCATACAACTCCGGCTTCGTAGTTCTCCATCTTTGAAGTGTTCTTGTGGTTGTTTTTAGTATGCGTGCTTTATCTCTCTGAGTATATTTCATAATTATTATATTAAACATTTACAAATTAAAAGCGAACTTAGATATAATTTCCTATTTTTATTAGTATTTAAGACATTATGTCGTAAACTTACAAGATTAAAATTATACTTAGGAGAATTTAATGAGATATCTTATCGTTTCGTTAGTTACTTTGATAACATTCGCCATCATTGGCTGTGGAGGCGGAGGCGGAAGTTCTAATGCTAACTCACACGACGTTGTAAAAGCAATGGGAAGCGTGGGAGAAAATGGAGCAAATTATACATTTAAAGGTTTCATAAACATTTCCTGGCAAGACCCGGTTCTTGACGGAACTATAAGCTTATCAAACTTTAAACTTAGAGTAAACAACAACGACTATCCGATAGGATACTCCACGAGTGCAAATATACCACTTGATCCAACTTCACATATATCAATGGTCAACAGCGTAAGTGTACCTTATGCTTTTTTAGCAACACTACCTTTTTCAAAAAAAAGCAGAGCATGCAATATTTTGTTTGACTATAAATTAGGAGGGAAAACTTTTGATAGTCAAATCCCTTGCGAACTTCCGGCTGTAAGTACTAACAAAGATGGCGACGATGGGCAAGAAGGAAACGGAAGTGTAACTATCGACAGGATAGATAGCTCTGAAAAAACTCCTTACACATCCCAAAGTATCCACTTTGCCGGTCAAGTTAAAAAAGATGGTAAAGCGGTGAAAAACGCAACCATAGACTATGCTTTACTTACGCCAACTTATGTACAATCACCACTTCAAACCATAAAAACAGATAAAAACGGACTATTTTCACTAAATCTTAAAACAAACCAAAACCCGCTTCAAGAAGAGAGAATCATAGCAATAGTATTTAACTATGAGGGAGTAAGTCATCTTTGGAAAGTAACCCAGGCGGCAAGTCCTAAAGCGGCTGAATTTAAAATAGCATCTATAACCAAACAAACATCAACTTCAAAGATAGGCGGAACTTTAACATACATAGGAACACTAAAAAGCGGAGATACAGGAGTTGCAAACCAGCCCATAAAATACACTGTAACACCATCAAATGCGTCATCAGTATCTAGCTCGAGCATACCAACTGACGAATTTGGAAACTTTACTTTACAGCTTCCTGTAAGCACAAACAATACAGGCTCCGATAGAGATATAAAAGTTGTATTTACTTATAAAGGTGCAAATGATGTTTGGAGTATAAATCAGAGTTCACAAGAAGAGACAAATAGCTACACTATAGATATACCTGTAATTCAAGACATACCATCCATAGGTGGAACATATAGTTATATCGGCACTCTTAGAGACAACAAAAATACTCCTGTTGCAGGGAAAAGTGTAAACTTTAGCATACTTGCGAGCGACTTCATCACATCAGTTCCTCAAGGAATCATAACCACAAATGATAACGGAAACTTCCAGCTTGACATTACATTTAATAAAAATATATTTGGAAGCGATAGAAAGATACCTGTAGTATTTTCATACGCAAATGCAGTTAAAGCTATCGATATAACTCAAAAGTTTTCAAAAACATCTTATACTATCAAACCTGTATTTTCTCAAAGTTCTGCTCCAAGAAGCAGTACGATTGTAAAATTTATAGGTATTTTAGATAGCGATAACTATAGCGTAAATGGTAAAACTATAAACTATAGTGTTATACCGTCAAATGCTGTAACGACCGCAAACGGAACTATACAAACTGACCCTAACGGAAACTTTGACCTTGACTTAACCCTAACTGAAAACTCTACAGGAGGAGATAGGGATATAAGTGTGGTATTTAAAGTTGAAGACGTAAGTCACACTTGGGCTATAAAGCAGAGTTCGCAAAATGATACAACAGAGTTTTCTATAAAATTTCCATCAAATCCAAAAGTAACTGCAAATGGCGGAACTTTCATATATGAGGGTATCTTAACAAATAAAAAGACAAATCTTCCGGTCTCCGGCAAAAATGTGTCATATCAGATATTGACACCTGATTATATTGATGGCACTGCACTAAACGGAACAATAACAACGCAAAGCAATGGAACATTCAAACTTCCTATTACATTTGCGAGAAATATAAATGGAAGCGACAGAACAATATCAGTAGTTTTCGTATATCAAAATACATCATATCCGCTTGAGATAACCCAATCAGGCGAAGCTTTAGTGTCTCCGTATATATTTACAAAGTACTATGAAGAAGTTAGAGCATTTTCAAATGGCGGGACATTGCACTATTTTGGAAAACTTACAAATCAGGGTGAACCATTGGGAAATACTGTTATTGATTATACTATTTCTCCAACAGAAGTGGAAGGAAATGTAACAACTGATGCGGAAGGAAACTTTATGGCAACCGTTACACTAAATCCACTCATAGGAAATAGAAATTATGAAGTTGGAGTTGTGTTTAACTACTTAGATCAGTCTGAAGTATGGAAAATAGTTCAAGAGCCACTAAAACCAACATATAAGATAGAACTATCTGAATTACCTAAGATACCGCAAGGTGGTGGAACATTTCCAATTACAGGAATAGTTACTTATGCACAAGATAATAGTTTTGTTCCAGATGGCACCATATCATATAGCATTATCAATTCTAATATGTTTACAACAACAAGTGCAACAGCCAATATCGTAAATGGTCATTTTAACTTAGATTTAGTGATTACGGCAAATGATGCAAATAATTCAAGAAATGGCGGTATAGCATTTACGTATCAAAATATACTAAAATCCGTCCCTATAGAACAAGATGGAAATAACACAAACTAAAAAGGAGTTGTGGTGAGACAACGAAAAGGCTTTAAAAATCGAGGTGATGACGTGTGACAGTTGGCGCTCCAGCACAACATCACCTCGTGATAGGGGAGAAATCTCCTATCTCTCATATACAATAACATCAAATCTACTATACTACATGCAGAAAAATCTCTCTTTCATTATGTTATTAAAATAATCTTAAAGATTAAACAATACTAAAGGTCTAAAAAGCTACAATCTCCAACAATAATAAATATATAATTTTTTTGCTTTTAGTATTTTTAACCAAAAAAGGATTCCTCCATGCAAAAACAAATAAGAATATTTTTAATTTTACTACTTTTATCAACAAGCTCTATTTTAGCTTCAAATGTAAACCGTCTAACATCTATAAAAAGTAGTGTAGCTACAAATAGTGTGTTTGAGTATAATGATACTTTATTTGTTGATTTGGATTTAAATTCACTTTTAGACAAAGATATAGTAAATAAAAAAAATAAATTGGTTATTGACATAAGTCACACTAAACAAATTACAATATCTCTCAATAAAATCATAAACAACAAAGATAAAAATAATTTTAGCTGGATAGGGGAAAATAAAAAACAAAATATATTTGCAATCTTAAGTGTGAGGGAGGGAATACTGTCAGGAAATATCAACATTAAAAAAGATACATACAAAATTTTACATGTAAAAAATAGCTACAAAATAACCAAGGAAAACAAAAGCAATTTGCTTCCCCTAAAAAACGATGTCGTATACAAAAATAGTCAAACTCTTTTTGATAAAAACAGCCTATATGATACAGTATCACTCTTAGACAAGAGCGCCAAAACAAAGATTAGTGTTTTATTGTTTTACACAAAATCCTTAAAAGATAAGTATGGTACATCAACAACATCAAATATACAAAATATGTTCGATTATGCTATTAGCGCCTATGAACAAAGCCAAACAAATGTTGAATTAGAATTAGTCGGTATTGAAATGTTGCCGTATAATTCAGAATTAAATAACATTATCGATATTAATAGAGCCGCATTAGAAATGGTAAGTAGTGACGGATATGTCTTTTTTAAAAAATCACAATATAATGCCGATATGGTCAGTCTCATAGTGCCGCAAAGTATCGGTGACACATGCGGTATAGGCTGGTCATCAACAAGCATTGTAAACTATATTAGCTACTCCATAGCAGGCTATAGACCAAATTTTTGCTCTATTAAAGCATTAGCACACGAAATGGGTCATAATTTCGGCTGTGACCATGATGAAGATCATACCGATAAAGCAACATACCCTTACGGATACGGATACTATATGCCTAATCAATTTGCTACCATTATGAGCTATTACCAACCTGAAATACCTTATTTTTCAAACCCAAATTTGACACATAATGGGTATACTATAGGGGATTCTTCAAGCGCTGATAACGCAAGGGTTATCAGGGAAAATAGATTTAAAATGGCTATGATAAGTGATGATATAAGCATGGACCTAGAATCGTCTGACAGTATAGATGATTACGACATCAAAGGCACGATGTATAAAAACGGAGATATGGATGCATACCGTAATGTAAAACTTGGTGGAGAAACAACTATATTAGGAGAAAATGAAGGCTATATTCAATGGTATTTTTATGTGGATATATATGATTCTAATCACAATTTAGTTATTAGTGACAATGGGGGAAGCGACAATCAATTTACACATTCATTTGAAAATGGAGAGTATACTTTGGTTGTTAGATCAGGGCTATGGGAAAATGAAGGAGATAAATACAATCTTACGATATCTACGAATTATGTTGAAGAACCAAACAACTCCAAAATCAACCCGTCAGTTATCATGTATTTATTAAATTAGTTTTTACATGTAAAACTAATTTAACGTTGCTATATCGTATCATTGGTGCTTTTTTTATCGCATTTCATCATCTCACATCGAAACTCTTGCATAATTTGTTCGGTTAATTTTATGTTTTTTTGAGTTACTTCTCTTGTGATATATGGAGTATTTTTGATAAACTTTTTACCCGTGGGGGTTTTATAAAATCTGCTTATTATTTCCATATCCTCTTTTGTGTAATATTTTTGATATATAGGAACAAGACTATGTAAAAATGCTTTTACTTCCACACCACGTACAACTTTTACCAATGTATCTTTTTCTTTTTTAGTTTGAAGTTTTTTAATAATAGCATCCGTACTTTGTGTAAGTTGCTGCTTTACTAACCTTTGAAGTTTTATCTGCTCAAAAAAAGATAATATATCCTCCTTACTTGCAGGTGCCGAATATAAAAAAGTTGCAGATATTGAAGCTAACAATAAAACTCTTAAACTTTTTTGCATGTAAATTCCTTTATGTATAAAATTCTCTAACAATTTGCCTATCATCAAAAGGATGCTTAACACCTTTTATCTCTTGATAAGTTTCATCGCCTTTTCCCAATATCATCAAAACTTCATCTTTTTTTAAGTCTTTCAAAGCTTGATGGATAGCTTTTTTTCTATTCACCTGTATAACGATATCTCTGTTTTTTTGCAAACCTTGTTTAATATCTTCGATGATTTGCGTAGGCTCTTCGCTTCTAGGATTATCACTTGTAACATAAATCCTTTTTGCATATCTACATGCAACCTTTGCCATTAAAGAACGTTTTGTCCTATCCCTATCGCCCCCTGCGCCAAAAAGCACTACTAAATTTTCATTTTTTAGGCTATCTAACACTTTATCCATACCATCGGGAGTATGAGCAAAATCCACTATCACACTTGGACTCTCATGCACAACTTCCATTCGCCCGCTCACGCCTGCAAAATTTTCCACAATTTCTTCAAAATCATCTGTTTTTTCAAGCAAATTTATGGCACTTATAGCACATGTGAGATTGTAAAGATTGAAAAAACCTCTTAAAGGACTATGAAATTCAAAAGTTTTATCTCCACTTACTATAACAGCATCAATGCCATCTTTTAAACTATAAGCATTTACTTTATAAGTAGCTGCATTTTCAATTCCGTAAGTTCTAGCTCCTTTTGGGTTAAATTTAATAGTTTTATCATCTTTATTTATAAGTTTTAAACCATCATCATCAAAAAAACTACTCTTAACATTCGCATACTCTTGAAAAGTCTTATGAAAATCAAGATGGTCTTGTGAAAGATTTGTAAAAATTTTCAAAGCAAAATTTAAACTCTGTATACGTTTTTGAACGATAGCATGGGAGCTCACTTCCATTACAAAATAGTCACATTTTGCCTTTGAAGCCAAATGAAGATGATACAATGTTTGAAGTATGGGCGGAGTTGTAAGGCTTTTTTGCTCTTTACATGTAGAATTTATAAAAAATCCTCTAGTACCCTGCATCGCTACATTTTTTTTTAAATCCAAAAGCATAGAGTATATGGCAGCCGCCGTTGTTGTTTTGCCATTTGTACCGGTTATACCAACTATTTTTATCTTATCGTCTATATTTAGTAATTTTTGAGCTTGTAAAGGTGAAATAATCTCTTTACAAGCTTTAAGCTTATCTAAATAAATTTCATTTTGTGAAGTTTTTATAAAATAACTATTCTCGTCACACTCATCCGTGCTGTCAGTGATAACAACATTTTCAAGTACAATTTTCATGATTAATGTTCCACTTTTTCAATGATATCTCGCAAACTGCTCTCAGCCGGAAACATCAAAAGGGCATTTTCAAGGTAATTTAGCGCCATCTCCTTAAAACCATTGTCAACCAATAGGTTTAAAAAGTGGATAAAATCCTCTTTTTTAGAAATCAAAACTTTAGTTGAAAACATTATATCTTCAAATGCTCTGGCGAATCCACCCCTTTTTTCAACTAAAAGCAAAAAATCCTCGTAAGTAATACCGTTTTCTTCTATCAAAAGTCTCTCAATATCTCTACCCTCAAAAAGACTTTGTATCTTTTCCAAGCTCACTTGTAGAGAATCGATAATTTTCTCAAAATCTCTTGGTTTTTTGGAATTTTTATCCTTTCTACTGGCTCTGTAAAATTCAAACAAAGAGACAGCTTCATCCTCTTTTGCTTTTGCCAAAGAAGCTAAATTTAGATATATTCTCAACTCTTTGTTTTTTGGCTTTTCTTGCAAAGCTAAAGAAAAATGTGTCATTGCATTTTTATAGTTTTTGTTTAAAAAACTCTTTATACCACGTCTTTTGTGTATATTCATAACAAATCATCCAAATTATTTTCCATTCCTGCCGGAACACTGATTACCTCTATATCGGGATGGATATTTATCTTTAATTGTCTCTCTATCCCAAATTTTATAGTCTGTCCCGATGCGGCACAACCTTGACACGCTCCTTGAAGCTGTATATATACTTTTCCGTTTTTTATCGTTAAAAGCTTCATATCGCCTCCATCACTTATAAGCATAGGGCGAACATCGTCAAGTGTTTGCGTAACAACAGGTAAAAGTTCTTCATCACTAAAAGGCAACATCTTCTCTCCTTGTTTAATACAATTGTATCAAATTATAGCAAAAAAAATTATAAAAATTATAAGTATTTCACTTTAATGCAATGGTTTAATAGTTTTGCAAAAATAATTTTTACATGTAAAAAAATAATGATAAGAAAAATTAATATTTTATATGTAACTTGAGTAAACAACTTTATTTAACAAAAACATTTTACATGTAAAAAGATATGAAATAAAGCTATCGGTGTTAAGAAGGTTAAATTATCCAACAAAAACTTCAAAAAAGTCTATAAAAAGCCTAGAAAAATCTAGACTTTTTTAAATTATACTAATTGTAAAAACGCCATAGGCGCAGCATCACCACGTCTATTTCTTGTTTTTATAATACGAGTATATCCGCCATTTCTCTCGCTATACTTAGGTGCTACAACTTCTACTAATTTTTTTGTTGCCTCTTTATCTTGCAAAGATGCGTAAACTATACGGTGAGAATTAAAATCTCCCTTTTTAGCTTTTGTTAGCAGTTTTTCAAAGTAGCTTCTAAGTGCTTTTGCTTTTGGCAATGTGGTTTCTATCTTTTCAGCTTTTATCAACGCTATTGCCATATTTTTAAGCAATGCCGCACGGTGAGAAGATGTGCGTCCTAGTTTTTTATATCCATGCTTATGTCTCATTTTTTTTCCTCATTTTTTTCTGATTTTATTTGCTCTATTTTTTGCATTAAATACTCTTCTGACTTTTTATCAAAATCATATCCAACCGGAAAACCTAACTCCATCATTACGGACTTTATCTCTTCAAGAGATTTTTTTCCAAGATTTTTAAGATTTTTAAGTTCACCCTCACTCATCATAGAGAGTTCAGCTGCAATTCTGATATCTGCACGATCAAGACAATTGTAACTTCTTGCGCTTAAATTTAAATCCTCAATCTGAGTCAATATCTTAACAAACTCCGTATTTTCCTCTTCTACAACCTCTTCTTCATCTATGTTGATATTTAAAACGCCTTTAAATACAGACATTTGGGCATACATAGCTTCTAATGAATTTTTAAACGCATCAAGCGGTGCAATTTGACCATCAGTAGAAATTGTGAAAACAATTTTTTCATAGTTGGGATTATCTTCCACAAGAACATTTTCTATCTCATAAACAGCTCTTTTAACAGGTGTAAAGAAAGCATCAAGAGCTATAAAATCATCATCAACCAAGTCCCTAATATCCTCACTAGGTATATATCCAATGCCCTTTTCTATAATAACGGTAAAGTTTAACTCCGCATCTTCATTTATAGTTGCGAGATAAGCATCAGGCGTTACTATTTCGATCTGATCATTGTTTAAATCTTCACCCTTTATCTCTTTTGGACCGTTAAAAGAGTAATTTAATTCAACCCTATTAACATCGCCTAATATTTTAAATCTTATATTTTTTAAGTTTATAATAAATAGTGCAACATCTTCAAGCATACCACGCATACTGTCAAATTCATGAGATACACCATCTATTTTCACTGCTATTGGAGCAAAACCTACGGTGCTACCGTATAGCAATCTTCTAAGTGGATGCGCAAATGTTACTGCAAATCCGTTTTGAAACGGATAAGCTATCACTTTTACGGTATCTTCAGATATATTTTCTACCTCAATTTCGGTTGGCATATACGCAGCTGTGTTTATCTTTTTTATGGTGACTCCCTATTATTTAGAGTAAAGCTCGACTATCAATCTTTCCTCAACAGGAATGATAACCTCTTCTCTTTCCGGTAATCTTGTAAAGATACCTAAAAATTTATCTTTTTCAACATCAACCCATGGAACAATTCCTGTTTGTGATGTCAATTCTAATGCACGAATAATCTGTGGATTAGTTTTTGATTTTTCACGAATCTCAATCTTTTGTCCGGCTTTTACTCTATATGATGGTATATCAACTTTTTTGCCATCCACTAAAATATGTCCATGAGTAGTAAGCTGACGCGCAAAACGTCTTGTTGAAGCAAAACCCATTCTATAAACTACATTATCAAGACGTTGTTCTATAAGCTTAATAAGGTTTTCACCTGTGTTTCCTTCAAATCTTACCGCATCTGAAAAAAGCCTTCTAAACTGTTTTTCACTTACACCATACATAAATTTTGCTTTTTGCTTTTCGCGAAGTTGCATTCCATATTCGCTTATCTTTGCTCTTCTTTGTCCATGCTGTCCCGGCGCATAAGGTCTTTTATCCAATGCACTCTTGCCAGCCAATCTTCTCTCACCCTTTAGGGCCAAACTTACACCTAGTCTTCTTTCTAATTTTTCAACCGGTCCTCTATATCTTGCCATTATCTGTTCCTTTATACACGTCTACGTTTTGGTGGTCTACAACCATTGTGAGGTAGTGGAGTTATATCTTTTAAAAATGTTACTTTAATTCCTTCATGTGCTCCTACGCTTTTAACCGCAGTTTCACGTCCACTTCCCGGTCCTTGAACCTTGATGCCAACTTCTTTTAATCCATGCTCTTGCGCTTTATTTAAAGCATCCTCAACCGCCTGCTGTGCTGCATAAGGAGTTGATTTTTTGCTTCCTTTAAATCCAAGACTTCCCGCACTACTCCATGCAATAACATTTCCCATCTCATCAGTAATAGTTATAACAGTGTTATTAAATGTAGCAGCTACATACACTACGCCTTTAGCTATATTTTTTTTAGCTACTTTTTTTCGTACTACTTTTCTTTTTGCCATCTTTACCTACCTTACTTCGCTTTTGCACCAACGGTTTTCTTCTTACCCTTACGAGTACGTGCATTTGTTTTGGTTTTTTGACCACGCACAGGAAGACCACGTCTATGTCTTAAACCTCTATAACTTCCTAAATCCATAAGTGCTTTTATATCCATAGCTACACTTTTTCTAAGATCACCCTCAACCATAAAATTTGCTTGAATCTCATTTCTTATTGCAGCTGCTTCATCTTCACTTAGCTCATGCACACGCTTATCATAAGATATGCCTGTTGCATCTAAAATCTTTCTTGAAGTATGTAAACCTATACCATATATATAAGTTAAACCATATTCAATTCTTTTTTTCTTAGGTAAATCTACACCTGAAATACGTGCCATATACTATCCTTGTCTTTGCTTATGTTTTGGGTTTTCGCAGATAACTCTTACTATTCCCTTGCGTTTGATAACTTTACATTTATCACACATTTTCTTGACTGAAGCTCTTACTTTCATCTTCATCTCCTAATTTTTTTTCCACTAATAATTAGATATGATTATTGTTCCATGATAGGTGTAAATGTAGCATTTTCCACTCTCACAGTCCGCTTTTCATATCAAGCGCAACTGTTGTCAGGTTTAGTGAGTTTTACTAAACCAATTATCAATAAAATAGTGGTCACTTTATCAATAATTCTTCACACAGTTATCTTCTTTTTTTCAAAAGGAGCTTATTTTATCTAAATTAAGCTTTTAAATTACTTATATCTGTAAGTAATTCTTCCTTTATCTAAACTATAGGGTGTTAATTCAACCTTAACTTTATCCCCTGGCATAATTTTTATATAGTTCATACGCATTTTTCCAGCTATATGACATAAAACTACATGCTTGTTTTCAAGCTCAACTTTAAATGTTGCATTTGGCAAAGCCTCTACAACGTTCCCATCGATTTCAATTACATCATCTTTAGCCATTTTAATAACTCCTTTTTGGCTTAATCTTGCGATAATATTACAGCTTTACCATTTATAATAGCAACAGTATGCTCATAATGACTACCATTTAATCCATCTTTGGACACCACTGACCATTTATCGTCCAATATATCCGGCTCGCTCATTTTTTGACAAATCATAGGCTCAATGCAAAACACCATTCCGTTTTTTATCTTTGGGCCTTGCTTTGGATTGGGGCCTTCAAGATAATTTGGAATCTCAGGCTCTTCATGTGGTTTTCTACCAATCCCGTGTCCACAATATCCAAACAGAGGCTGATAGCCTCTTTCCTTTATAAAATTCTCCAAAAAAAAGCTAAGTTCTTTAAATCTAAGTCCAACTTTTATAAAATCAATAGAAGCATATAGGGCATCTTTTGCACAAGCAATCAATTCTTCATCTTCTTTAGATATTTTTCCTATTGGCATAGTAATCGCAGCATCTCCATACCAGCCATCTTTCTCTACCCCTATATCAAGACCTAATATATCGCCCTCTTTTACTTTTGTATCATCTGGAATTCCATGAATTATAACTTGATTTAAAGATGTACAAACTCCGCCCGGAAAACCATACAATCCTTTAAAAGCCGGTCGAGCATCGAGATTATAGATAAAATCTTCACCCATTTTATTTATCTCTTTTAAACTCATTCCAATTTTTATATTGTCTTTCAAATAATTTAATGTTTTTGCTACGTATCGATTTGATAGGGCGAGCTTTTCTATCTCGCCCTTTTTCTTAATGCCTATTGCCATTTTTTATAGCCCTACGGCACTTAGAGTTTGGTATTTATTCATATAAATTTGTGCTTCTATTTTTCTCATAGTATCAAGAGCAACTTGAACAACAATTAAAACAGCAGTACCACCAAAGTAAAATGGTACTCCCATAAACTTTACCAAAACCCAAGGAAGGGTTGAGATAAGTCCTAAATATATAGCTCCTGAAAATGTTAGCCTACTTGCAACTTCATTTAAAAAACTAGCTGTACTTGCTCCTGGACGAACTCCAGGTATAAATCCGCCTTGTTTTTTAAGATTTTCAGATATATCCTTAGCATTAAATACGATAGAAGCATAAAAATATGAAAAGAAAATAACAAACAAAAACGTTAGCACATTAAACACATAACTACTAGGATCTAAAAAGTCTTTAATAGCTAACAGATATTTATTTGTAGTAGCACTTAGCAAAGTTCCGGGAAACATTAAAATAGCACTCGCAAAAATAGGTGGAATAACACCGCTTAAGTTTACTTTTACAGGAACGTAGTTCATAATTCTTTTATTTTGATTTTGCATCATTACTTTACGAGAGTATGAAATAGGAATACGTCTTTCTCCCATCTCAACATAAATAATAACACCTACTGTTACTAGAATAACAGCTAAAATACCAATAATAACAAAAAAGTTTATCTCACCTGTATTTACAAGCTCAACCGTTCCGCCTATCGCACTAGGAATTCCCGATACAATACCAGCAAAAATAATCAAACTAATACCATTTCCTATACCTCTTTGGGTAATCTGCTCACCTATCCACATTAAAAGCATAGTTCCGGTTAGCATCGAAATCGCCGCTATTGAAACAAATGTAGTAGAATCTATCATTATAGCACTTTCTCCCGCACGCCCGGTCATACTTTGAAGTCCCATAGATACACCTATCGCTTGAAATATAGTTATAACGATGGTTGCATAACGAATAATTTGCATGTACTTTTGCATACCATCTCGCTCTTTTTTCATCTTTCCAAGTGCAGGAAATGTAGCAGCTAAAAGCTCCATTATAATCGAAGCAGTAATGTAAGGCATAATGCCAAGAGATATAATACTCAGTCTTTCAGCAGCCTTACCACCAAACATATTAAATAGACCCAAAGCATTATTTGAGTTAGTATCAAAAAACTCTTTAATGACGTCAAGATTTACACCGGGTACCGGCACGTATGCCAGTATCCTATATGCAAATAAAAATGCCAACGTGATAAGAATCTTGTTGGTTAAATCTTTACTCATGTTACATTCTCGTATAAGTTATATTTTCATCTTTTATTTTACTCGCAAGCTCTTTTGCACCGGCACCTATAAGTTTTATCTTTGTTGTGGTTCTTGGCATCTTATGAATTGTTTTGATAGCATCGACTGTTATCTCCTTCAACTCTTTAACTGCTGTAATTTTATTTATATTAATAGCATAAGGTTTCTTAACGCTGGAATAAAATCCAACCTTAGGAAGTCTTCTTTGAAGTGGTTGCTGACCGCCTTCAAATCCTCTTTTTATTTTATATCCCGTACGTGATTTTTGACCCGTATGTCCTCTTGTAGCGGTTTTACCCATGCCACTTCCTTGTCCGCGACCTACTCTTTTTGATTTAAAAGTAGACCCCTTAGAGGGTGTTAAATTATTTAAACTCATCTTATCTCCTTAGCTTTTCAACATACTAAGTGCTTTAATTGTAGCACGTACCACATTTGATGAATTGTTAGATCCAAGTGATTTAGTAAGTATATCTTTTATTCCGGCAAG
>PDWI01005844.1_pt1 | contig 15702 bp, 18 predicted proteins | sample 1430891 | NCBI WGS metagenome assembly PDWI01 (sample SAMN01162508, study PRJNA174530) | Oral metagenome, whole genome shotgun sequencing project. | biome: Marine environment; feature: Marine mammal; material: Swab sample of the gingival sulcus; isolation source: swab sample of gingival sulcus... | reverse complement strand
TATGTGGGAGCGAGTTTTGAGCAGATAGAAGATAAGGTTTATGTTAAGGATGTGGATCTTTATTTTCCTGATATGCCCTTTTGTCCAAATGACGAGATCGTTTTTGTTGATGGCAAAAAGATAAGCAATAAACGTGATCTTATGAAAGCTGTTTTATTTGCTAAAAAACGCCAACCTCTAAACGTATCTGTCAAGCGTGGCGGGGAGCTTAAGCACTTAAAGCCCATCGTTAAGGCAAAGCCTCACTATGATCTAGGAAGTATAACCTATCTTGAAAAATTTGGGCTAAAATTTAACAATAATCTCAAGATAACTAAGATACGCAAAAACTCCCACGCTTATAAGCGAGGCTTAAAAGTAGGCGATAGGCTTTTGCAGATAAATTTTAAAAAAGTACGAGACAAATCCCAAGCAAGAGAAGTGATGTCTGCTTTGAAAAAGCATCAGATGAAGTTGCTTATATCTCGAAACGACTTTCAGTTTTTCATAGAGCTTGACAAAAAATACCTAAGAGGAGGCTTGGTTGGAATCGCCCATTGTCCAGAGTTTTGAGAGCTTTTTGTTAGAGCATTTACCCAAGGCAAAAAGTTTTCATCCCCACTATGAAGAGGCTTTAGGATATACCTTAAAATGTGGTGGCAAGAGGTTTCGACCCTTCTTGATGCTAACTTTAGTGGACTTTTATCAGCCACTTTTACTTCAAAACGCTCTTTATCCAGCTTTGGCTGTTGAGATGTTTCATACTTATTCGCTCATTCATGATGATCTTCCAAGCATGGACAACTCCCCACTTCGTAGAGGTTTTGAGACCTTGCACACAAAGTACGATGAGGTAACGGCTATCCTAGTTGGTGATGCTTTAAATACCCATGCTTTTTATCTACTTTGCATAGCTCCTTTTAGCGACGAAACAAGGGTAAAGCTTGTTAAAAGCCTATCGTACAACGGTGGAGCAGAGGGTATGGTGTTAGGTCAGGCTTTAGACTGTAGCTTTGAAAATAAAAGGCTTGGTTTTGAGCAGTTAAGAATGTTGCATCTAAACAAAACCGCAAAACTCATAGCCGCATCACTTCAAATGGGAGCTATCATCTCAAATCTTGATGCAAAAAGTGTGCAAGAATGGTACGAGTTTGGACTTGATCTAGGGGTTTTGTTTCAGATACAAGATGACATCATTGATGCGACAAGTGATGAGCAAACCCAAGGAAAGCCAACGGGCAATGATGGCATAAAAAACACCTATGTAAACATCCTAGGGCTTGATGGAGCAAAAGAAGAAAAAAGCAAACTCCAAGAAAGCCTAAATGCTAGGATAGAGCATTTCAAAAAGCCTTTAAAAGGGCAGTTTGAACAGATAATGACAAAATACTTCTAAGGAATAATATGAACGAAATACTAAAAAAACAAGCAGATACTATACGCTTTTTAAGTGCCGATATGGTTCAACGAGCAAACAGCGGACATCCGGGAGCTCCTATGGGCTTAGCGGACATTGTAGCAGTTTTAGCAAAACACCTAAACCACAACCCAAAAAACCCACAGTGGCTCAACAGAGACAGGCTAGTTTTCAGCGGCGGACACGCATCAGCACTTGTGTATAGCTTTTTGCATCTAAGTGGATATGATATAAGTTTAGATGATCTAAAAAACTTTCGACAACTTGGCTCTAAGACTCCGGGTCATCCCGAGTACGGCGAAGTTCCGGGCGTAGAAGTAACCACAGGCCCACTTGGTCAGGGTGTGGCAAATGCTGTGGGTTTTGCCATGGCTAGTAAGTATGCATCAAGCTTACTAAACACCCAAGAATGCGAAGTGATAAACCACAAGGTTTACTGTCTTTGTGGGGATGGCGACTTGCAAGAAGGCATCAGTTATGAGGCATGTTCTTTGGCGGGAACCTTGGAGCTTGATAACTTGGTTTTGATATATGATAGCAACAACATCACCATCGAAGGCGACACAGACATAGCTTGGTGCGAAAATGTTAAGCAACGTTTTGAGGCTCAAGGCTGGGTGGTCGCTAGGATAAATGGACATAACTATAACGAGATCGATATGGTGCTAAGTGAGGCTAAAAACAAAACTCAACCCTTTCTTATCATAGCCGATACGACCATAGCTAAGGGAGCGGATGAGCTTGAGGGAAGTCATCATTCGCACGGAGCTCCTTTGGGCGAGGAAGAGATAAAAAATGCAAAACTTAAAGCTGGATTTGACCCTGAAAAAAGCTTTTTTATAGATGAGGATGTGAGTTTGCGTTTTCGTACGGCTTTAGAAAAGGGCGAACTTGAAGAAGAGCTTTGGAATAAAAAGCTAGAAGAACTTGATGCGGATAAAAAAGAGCTTTTAAAAAGTTTGCAAAACCCTGATTTTTCAAGCATCAAGTACCCAAGTTTTGAGGCAAAAACCAAGGTCGCTACAAGAGATAGTAACGGCAAGATACTCAACGCCATCGCTCAAGCTATCCCCGGGTTTATAGGTGGCTCGGCTGACCTTGCCCCTTCAAACAAAACAGAGCTTAAGGGAATGGGGGATTTTCCTGATGGACGCAACATCCGCTTTGGCATCAGAGAACACGCCATGGGAGCTATAGTAAATGCTATGAGTTTGTATGGTTTGTTTATACCTTTTTCATCAACTTTTTTTATCTTTAGCGACTATCTAAAACCAGCAGCACGTCTTTCGGCACTTATGGGGCTTAAGAACTTTTACATTTGGACGCATGATAGTATAGGTGTGGGCGAAGATGGCCCAACCCATCAGCCTATCGAGCAGTTAAGTCAGTTTAGGGCTATGCCAAATTTTTATGTATTTCGTCCTGCTGATGCTAGTGAAAATGTCGCCTCATGGCAAAAAGCACTTTCTTTGTCTGCTCCTTGTGCCTTTGTCTGCTCTCGTCAAGGTTTGGAAGTGTTAAAAGACGAAAGAGCTTATGGCGATGTGGAAAACGGAGGCTACTTGCTTAAGGAGCGTCAAGGAGCTAAGCTAACGCTTATGGCAAGTGGAAGTGAGGTTGGACTTGCTCTAAAGGCTGGATGTGAGCTTGAAAAAGAGGGCATCAAGGCAAATGTTGTTAGTGTGCCTTGCTTTGACCTTTTGTGCGAACAAGACAGCTCTTATATAGACAAAATCATCGATAAAAATACCAAAGTTTTAGCCGTCGAGGCTGGAAGAGGGGCGGAATGGTATAGATTTGCCGATGAGGTTTTGGGTATGGAAAGTTTTGGCGCATCAGCAAAGGCAGATGATCTTTTTGAGAAGTTTGGTTTTTCGGTGGAAAATGTTTGCAAAAAAGCCAAAGAGCTTTTAGGCTAAGTCATATGAGAGAAAAAAGAGAGCATCGCCAAGATGCCCAGAGCCATTTTCCGTTATCAGTCCTCTGCTCTCTGCTTTCGTTAGCACCCAAAGGTTGCTAACATGGATTGGCTTCAACTCATAGTTCTTTCCCTAGTTCAAGGCATAAGCGAGTTTTTACCTATCTCAAGCTCAGCTCATCTTATCTTAACGCCAAAACTACTAGGCTGGAAAGACCAAGGTTTAGTTTACGATGTGGCTATGCACGTAGGGACGCTTTTTGCTGTACTTTGGTACTTTAGAGAAGACTTGCTCCCTTTGATGCGAGACTTTTTAGCCTCACTTAAAAAGCGAGAGACGGTTGGCGAAAGTGGTGTTGTTTGGGGAGTTTTGCTAGGAACTGTGCCTGTAGGACTAGCTGGGCTTGCCTTTAAAGATTTTATCGAGCTAAACCTAAGAAGTCCCCTTGTCATAGCCTTTGCAACGATCTTTTTTGGACTTGTTTTGTGGGTAGCTGATAAAAAAGCAGGGGACAAATCTGTGATGCAAATAAGCTTAAAAATAGCTCTTTTTATAGGCATCGCTCAAGCTTTAGCTCTTATACCGGGAACTTCAAGATCAGGTATAACCATGAGTGCAGCCTTGATGCTAGGCTTTTCAAGGGTTGCTAGTGCTAGATTTTCTTTTTTGCTTTCTATTCCGGTTATCATCCTAGCAGGTGGTTTGTCAGGGCTTAAAGTAGTACAAAATGGCATTAGTGAGCCGTATTCTATGCTTTTTGGGGCGGTTGCTTTATCGGCTTTGTCAGCTTATCTTTGCATCAAGGCTCTTATGGCTTTGCTTGAAAAAAGTACCATGACACCCTTTGTTGTATATAGACTTATCTTAGGTGGGTTTTTGTTTTGGGTTTTTATTTAAAGCTCATCGCCTTTTAAGGGTTTAGCATCTTTGGCTTTAGCAAGTAAGCTTAGAGCATGTTGACGTGAGCCTTTTTTGGCTCTGTTTTCTAGCTCATCCAAGGTTTTTAAGGCTGATAGTTTCTCTGCTAAGGCATTTACGATAAACTGATTTATGGATGTTTTACCACGTAGAAATTCTAAATCTTGCTTGTAATAATCTGGTATCCTAAGCGAATAATTCATAGCTTTTTCCTTTCTATAATCTCTAAAAATTCTTTAGCATTAACTACTTTTATGTCAAAATTTTGTTCAACCTCTTTGAAGTCTTTTTTATTGTTTGAAACGATAAAGTCAGCATTTGCATTGAAAGCAACCTCTAAGACCATATCGTCTTTAATGTCTTTTAAAAAAGGACGCCAAAGAAAGTTTATCTTTTGATGGTGTGAAATCAAACACAAGTCATCCAAAAACATTTCTAGCTCTTTTTTTGAAAAATATATATTTTGTTTTATATTTTCATCCCTAGTTAAAACATCGTTATATTCAGTTAAGAGGGTATTTGAGACCACATTATACTTTGTTTGTTTTTTAAAAAGCCACGTTAGCAATCTGTTTGAAGCCCCTTTTTTTGAAAAAAGAGCTGAAATGATGATGTTTGTATCTATGACTATTTTCATAAATGATATTATATATGATATGAATATAAAAAGTCAAGGGGGCAATATTTTTGCTTTATCAAAAATCTGCTATAATACCAATAATTTTTGCTAAAAAGACATACAATGATATACGAACACGAGATACCAAAAGGAAGTCGTTTGTACTTTGGCAAGTCCGCTAAACTCAAACGAAAAGTTGAAAATGTTGCTAGCCAGGTGCTTTATACTAAGGGTTTTGAAGAGATAGTAACGCCCTATCTTAGCTATCATCAGCACAGCTACATCGACGAAAAAGAACTGTTAAGATTTTCCGATAGTCAAAATCATATCGTCGCTCTAAGGGGCGATAGTACCCTTGATGTGGTTCGCATCATCAGGCAACGTCTTGGGCGAAGTACGGAGCATAAAAAGTGGTTTTACATTCAGCCTGTTTTTCGTTATCCAAGCGTTGAGGTTTATCAAATCGGTGCAGAGATCATGGATGAAGAAAAACTTAGTTTTGGGCTTGATATAAGCTATGAGATCTTGCAAAAACTCAAGCTAGAGCCGCTGTTGCAGATAAGTCATATAGCCATACCAAAGATACTTTCACGCAAACTAAATCTACCCCTAGAAGTGTTCAAATCAGGCAATCATGAGGTATTTTTAAAACAAAATGAGCCTTGGCTAAACGCTCTTGCAAACTTGCAATACCCCGAGCAAATAGCAAAAGTGCTAGATAAAGTGCCAGATGAGCTAAAAGCTCCCTTGCAACAGATGCACGATCTAGCAAAAAGCTACAAGGGCAAAAAAGTTGTCATTGCCCCTTTGTTTTACGCTAAGATGAGGTATTATGATGAGCTTTTTTTTAGATTTATGGATAAAAACGACACTCTAGGACTTGGGGGATGTTACGAGCTTGACGGGTCGCATTCTAGCGGTTTTGGGCTTTATACAGATAAACTGATAAAATATTTAGCGGAGAAAAATGATGAATAAAATAGACGCCATAGTTGGCATACAGTGGGGCGATGAGGGTAAAGGCAAGGTTGTTGACAATCTTGCTCAAAAATACGACCTAGTTTGTCGTGCAGCAGGTGGACACAACGCAGGTCATACGATCTGGGTTGATGGAGTGCGATACGCCTTGCATCTCATACCATCAGGAGTGCTAAACCCAAAAGCTCTCAACATAATCGGCAACGGAGTTGTGCTTAGCCCTAAAGCTTTGATCAAAGAGATGAAACAGTTTGAAAAGCTAAAAGGGCGACTTTTCATAAGTGATAAGGCTCATCTAAATCTATCTTATCATTCGCTTATCGACCAAGCAAAAGAAAAGCTAAAAGGCGACAATGCCATAGGTACAACAGGAAACGGCATAGGCCCATGTTATGCTGATAAAATCTCACGCATAGGATGCAGGGTTGGGGAGCTTAGAGACCCTGAAAAACTAACTGGGAAGATTTTTGAAGCATTGAAGTTTCACAAAGGAACTTTTGAGCTTTTGGGTATAGAATTTCCAAAAAAAGATGATGTTTTGCGTGAGCTTAAAGAGTACAAAAACAAGCTAAAAGATTTTATAACAGATACAACTAGGATGCTTTGGAAAGCCCAAGATGAAGGCAAAAAGATACTCATCGAAGGGGCTCAAGGAACTATGCTTGACGTTGACCATGGAACGTATCCTTATGTAACAAGTTCTAACACAGTTACGGCTGGATCTTGTGTGGGTTTGGGTCTTAGCCCAAAAAGCATAGGAAAAACCATAGGCATTGTAAAAGCCTACTGTACAAGGGTTGGAAATGGAGCTTTTCCTAGCGAAGATCTTGGAAGTGATGGGGAAAGACTTGCCGAAGTTGGGAATGAAGTTGGCACAACAACAGGCAGAAAAAGGCGATGTGGTTGGTTTGATGCAGTTAGTGTGAAGTATGCATCGAGACTAAATGGATGTGATAGTTTTGCACTTATGAAACTTGATGTTTTGGATGGTTTTAAAAAAGTAAAAGTTTGTGTTGCTTACGAGTATAAAGGCGAAACCATAGACTATGTTCCGCAGGATATGGAGTGCGTTAAGCCTATCTATGAGGAGCTTGAGGGCTGGGAAAAGAGCAAGGGTGTGAGAGAGTATGAGGATTTGCCCGAAAATGCAAAGGCTTATATCGAGCGTATCGAAGAGCTAACTAAAACAAAAGTTAGCCTCATATCCACAAGTCCTCATCGAGAGGATACCATCAAAAGATAGCTTATGAAAAGTCAGTTTGATAGCATCGTAAAGATAAAAAAGCAAGAGCTTGACCTAGCACAGATGACCTTGTTAAACGCAAGGCATAGGCTTAAGGCTTTAGAAGATAAGGTCAAGGCTGCTTTTGATGAGATACTGTCTATGGAGATACCTAAAAAAGGTACTTTTGCCCAGATACAACAAGCAAAACAAGTGCTTGATATGGCAAGGGCAAAAAAGGCTATGATCGATGCTGAAATAGAGACGACAAAAAAGGATATAGACGGTTTTCAAAGGATGTATGAGATAGCACATCAAGAACTTGAAAAGATGACTTATCTTAAGGAAATGGACTTAGAAAAACAGCTTGAAGTTTTGAAGAAAAAAGAGCAAAGAGACCTTGACGAAATATCTTTACAACTCTTTGCTAGAAAGAACTAAGGAGAAAATGTGCGTAGTGCTTTTTATATGCTTTTTGTGATGCTTTTTACCGCATCAGCAGGGGCGAGTTCGACTACTGACTGTACGGCTATCTTTGAAAGCAGAAAGGCTGAACTAGTTGAAAAGATAGAAAAGATAGATGAGGCTCGTCAGGCAAATGAAGCCATTAAGGCTGCAAATAACGCTCTTTATGAAAAAAAGATGAAGCTTTTAAACGCTCAAATGAAAAAAAATAAAGCCATACTAAAGCAGATAAAAGAAGAAAAAGAAGCCTTGCAAAACGAAAATGCTAAAAAAGAAAAACTAATCAAATCCATAAAAAACATCAAAGAAAACAAACTTGCTCAAACTTACGATAAGATGAAAGATGGAGCAGCAGCTGCTATCATGGAGGATATGGACAGACAAGAAGCAGCAAAGATACTTTTTATACTTCAACCTAAAAAGGTGTCGAAGATCATGGCAAAGATGACTCCAGCAACGGCTAGTGAGTTGACCATCATTTTAGCAGAAGGACCTCCTTTTAAGAAGAAAAAGAAAAAATAACCCTAGTCCTTATTAGATATTTACCTTTTTTTTGCTAAAATGCGATGAAATTTAATATCAAGGCAAAAAAATGAAGATAAGAACTCCCCATGCCCCTTATATGGCAAACAAAATAGCGATAGATTTACTAAATTGTGGGTATGTAACCTTGAAAAGTGGCTTAGAGCCTGTTGTAAAAGTTTCCCAAGATTTGCTAGTAGAAGACATAGAAAAAGAGGCCGCACTTGAACAACGTGTCAATGAGCTTTTGGATGAAAACGAAGACGACATCGAGTTTATGCAAGTTGACCGACGCAATATGTTTTGGCTTATCAAGAAAAAACTTGCTTCCGAGTTCGGAGTTACGCTCTCGTATGAAGATAGATTTAGCGACCTTTCGCATCGCATTTTAGAGCGTATTTGGAAAGATGGTTTGGTTGAGTATAATGTCAGTGAAAATAAGATCAAAAACGTCATCTACACAGCCATTGAAGAGTACTTGCAAAGCTTTGAAGACATCGAAGATACCGTTATCGAAAAGATTTCCCACTATAAACGTAAACTTATCCCCGGAAGTGAGGAGTATGAGCTTATTTTTGAGAAACTTTACGAAGAAGAGTTGCGTAAAAAAGGGATGTTTGCGTGAAGGACTTTCCCCCTATCTGGCTTTACTTTGAAAACGGCACGTACATAAGGGCAAAGTCTTTTGGAAAAGGGGGTACTAGGGTAGGTGAGGCTGTTTTTAACACCTCGCTAACAGGTTATCAAGAGATACTCACAGATCCTAGCTATGCGGGGCAGTTTGTGGTTTTTACTATGCCTGAGATCGGCATCGTGGGTACAAATGAAGACGACTGTGAAAGTTCGTCCATTCACGCCCTAGGAGCCATCATAAGAAGTTTAAGTCTTGTGCCCTCAAACTTTCGCTCTTCAAAGGATTTGAGAACTTTTGTAAACGAATATAATGGCTTTGGCATCTGCGATATAGACACACGCTATCTAACTAAGATGCTACGCAATGAAGGGGCTATGATGATGGTAGCGTCCACGGAAATATCAAGCAAGGAAGAGCTTAAAAAAGTTCTTGAAAAAAGCCCTAAGATAAGTCAGATAGACTATACAAAACAAGTAAGCACAAAGCAGCCTTACGCTCATAAAATGTCTGCTTGGGATTATGACAAAATGGCTTACAAAAAAGCCAAAAAAAGTGAGAAAAAAATCATAGTCATCGACTTTGGCGTTAAAAAATCCATCCTAAATCAACTCTGCAACAGTGGGCTAAGCCTAGAGGTTATACCTTGTGAATTTGACGAAAAAAATCTCATAGAACGATACAAAAAAGGGGATATATCAGGCTTTTTTTTATCCAATGGCCCAGGTGAGCCTTTGCTTTTGAAAAAAGAAGTGCAAAAGCTAAAAGCTCTCATAAAAGCACATGTGCCTATGTTTGGCATCTGCTTAGGGCATCAACTTCTTTGCATAGCCCACGGCTACCCAACTTACAAGCTAAAGTTTGGTCAACATGGAGGCAACCATCCTGTTCTTGATGCACAAACTGGCAGAGTTGAGATAACCGCACAAAATCACAACTATAACGCCCCAAAAGAGATAGAAAAAATTGCACACATCACTCATACAAATCTTTTTGACGGAACGATAGAAGGGCTTAGTTACAAAGATGAGCCTATATTTTCAGTTCAGCATCACCCAGAAGCTAGTCCGGGGCCTCATGAGAGCGTTGCAATTTTTGATAAATTTGCCCAAAGTTTATAGGAGTTTTCCATAGCTAGTATCGATATTTGGGCTATCGTTAGCGTAGCTTTTTTAGGCTCTTTCGGACATTGTCTTGGTATGTGTGGTGGCTTTGTCATCGCTTATAGCAGTGCTAAGATAAGCCCAAAAGATGACCCTTTTGTACAGTTTGTTTGCCACTTTAACTACAACCTAGGTCGCATCAGCTCTTATGTCATTTTAGGTTTTATCGTTGGTTTTATAGGCGGAGCTATAAGCTATTCACGAGTGGTAAATGGCTATATTTATTTCGTCGTTGGTGTAGTTATGGTTTTGATGGGGTTAAGCTTGATGGGTAAGATCAAGTTTTTATCTACTTTTGAAAGCTCCCTTGCTTTACATCCGAAGTTTCGTCAGGCTTTTTCTTTCTTGATGCGGTCTAAAAGTAAGCTTTCTTTTTATTTTCTTGGGCTTTTAAATGGTTTCATTCCATGTGGACTTGTGTACTTTTTTCTCGCCTCCGCTCTTGCATCAGGATCAGCTCTAAATGGAGCATTTGTGATGCTGATATTTGGCATATCCACCATACCTTCTTTGATGGGTTTTGGTTATGTTTTAGGTTTTTTAAAGTCAACTTCATTTAGGGATGTGATGATAAAATTAGCTAGTTTTGTGATAATTTGCTATGGCATTTACCTTTCTTATGTGGGATTTTTAGCAACACAAAGTTAGATTTTTATTTACTTTTGAAATTTTTTTCATTTAGGTCTAATTTATAACGATTTTTAATTAACTCTAAGTCTTATGCCCCAAATTACGCATTTTCAAGCTAAAAAAGCTCCAAAATATTTAATAAAAAGTAAATAAAAAATTAATATTTTGCTAATTTTTAATTAACACAAATTTAATCCTCTTAAGCTTTTTCGCAGATTTTTTGTTTTATAATCACGACTATTATGTGAAACACATGTAACATAAAAATCTTAGTAGGAGGATTTAATGCAGCCAAACAATGCATTGAACTACGACTATACTGTTGCAAAAATGTTTATGTTCGCTTCGATACTTTTCGGCATCATAGGCATGGCAATCGGTGTACTCATCGCCTATCAAATGGCGTTTCCAGATCTAAACTATCTTGCTGGAGAGTATGGTACGTTTAGTAGGCTTCGACCACTTCATACTGCTGGAGTTATTTTTGGCTTTATGCTTAGTGGTATTTTCGCTACATTCTATTATGTGGGTCAGAGAGTTTTAAAGGTATCAATGGCGGAGTCTCCGTTCTTGATGTTTATAGGAAAACTCCAGTTTTATCTTTATATGATAGTGATGTTAGTTGCGGTTGTGAGCCTTTTTATGGGTATCTCAACTTCAAAAGAATACGCTGAACTAGAATGGCCACTTGACCTTGGTGTCGTTGTGGTTTGGGTTTTGTGGGGAGTTAGCATCTTTGGTCTTATCGGTATAAGACGTGAAAAATCCCTATACATTTCTTTATGGTATTACATTGCAACTTTCTTAGGAATTGCTATGCTTTACCTTTTCAACAACATGGAAGTTCCAACCTACTTCATCGCTGGTGCGGGAGATTGGTATCACTCTGTTTCCATGTATGCAGGAACAAATGACGCTCTTGTACAGTGGTGGTACGGACACAATGCTGTTGCCTTTGTATTTACTGTTGGTATCATCGCTCAGATATACTACTTTTTACCAAAAGAAGCTGGTCAGCCTATCTATTCTTATAAGCTTTCACTTCTTTCTTTCTGGGGCTTGATGTTTGTTTATCTGTGGGCTGGTGGACACCACTTGATTTATTCGACTGTACCTGATTGGATGCAAACTATGGGTTCGGTATTTTCTATCGTACTTATACTACCTTCTTGGGGTTCTGCCATCAACATCTTACTTACCATGAAGGGTGAGTGGGGACAGTTGCGTGAAAATCCACTTATCAAGTTTATGATATTAGCATCAACATTCTATATGTTCTCAACTATCGAAGGACCTATTCAGTCTATCAAGTCTGTAAACGCTCTAGCACACTTTACTGACTGGATCCCTGGACACGTTCACGATGGTACGCTCGGTTGGGTTGGCTTTATGACAGTTGCGGCTATGTTCCACATGGCTCCACGTATGTTTAAGCGTGAGCTTTATAGTAAAAAGCTTATCGAGGCACAGTTTTGGATCCAAACAACTGGTATAGTTCTTTACTTCTCATCTATGTGGATCGCTGGTATCACACAGGGTATGATGTGGAGAGCAACGGATCAGTTTGGTAACCTAGCTTACTCATTCATCGATACAGTAACAGTTTTGATCCCTTACTATATCATCCGTGCAACTGGCGGTTTGTTGTATCTACTAGGATTTTTCATCTTTGTTTACAACATCGTAAAAACTATGTCATCAGCTAAGCAAATAGACTATGAGCCACATAGTGCTTCGCCTATGGCAGCGTAAAGAAGGAGTGTAATATGTTTCATTGGTTAGAAAGAAATCCATTCTTTTTCGCAGTAGGTGTATTTTTAGTGATTGCTTATGCGGGTATCATCGAGATCTTACCTCACTTTGCTGAGTCAGCTCGTCCGATAGAAGGAAGAAAGCCTTATACAACATTGCAACTTGCTGGTCGCCATGTGTATATAAAAGAGAGCTGCAATGCCTGTCACTCACAGCTTATCAGACCATTTAAGTCAGAAACTGACAGATATGGAGCTTATTCAAAAAGTGGTGAGTTTGCATTTGATAGACCATTCCTTTGGGGTTCAAAAAGAACTGGACCAGACTTGATGAGGGTTGGAAACTATCGTACTGCTGACTGGCACGAAGAGCATATGAAAGATCCAACTGCCGTTGTTCCAAATTCTATCATGCCAGCATATAAAAATCTTTTTGAAACGGACGCTGATATCGAGACTGCTTGGGCGGAAGCTTATACAGTTAAAACAGTGTTCAATGTTCCTTACGATCAAGAGGGTATGCCAAAACTTGGCACTTTGGAAGAGGCTAAAAAAGACGCTTACAAAGAAGCAGCCGAGGTTGTTGCTCAGATGAGAGATCAAGACATTAAAGACGCTTTTGCAGCAGGCGAGATCAAAGAGATCGTTGCTCTGATAGCGTACTTGAATAGTTTAAAGTAAGGTAAAAAGATGGACTCAGAAACGATTGTTACGATACAAGCGTACGGATATTTTTTCTTTGTTATGTTTTTGGTTTTTATCCTCTATGGATATATCTACCATCTATACAGATCCGAAAGGATAGGACGAAGAAATTATGAAAAATACGGCAACATAGCCGTTGATGATGAGATAACAGATCGTCCTGTAGAGTCCTTTGAAGAAAATAATGCTAAGATAAAAGAGGAGCAGTAAAATGAGTAAATGGTTCAATTTGAGCGATAACGTCAACTTGCTTGCCTTTATTGGTGCGGCAGCGATTATCATAGTAACGCTGTTTGTTGCTGGTAAGTACATCAAGCAAATAAGAGATGACGTGGCTGGAGGGGAACTAACAGATGATAACTGGGATGGGATAGGCGAGTATAAAAACCCACTTCCTATGGGATGGGCAGTTATGTTTATCCTTACTATCGTTTGGTCAGTTTGGTATATGTTAATGGGCTATCCTTTAAACGGATACTCTCAAGTGGGCGAATACAACGAAGAAGTTGAGGCTTATAACGCTAAGTTTGAAAGCGAGTGGGCAAACCCAAGTCAAGATACCCTTTTAAATATGGGTGAGGGTGTATTTACTGTTCAGTGTGCACCTTGTCACGGTTTGACTGCTGATGGCATCAACGGAAAAGCAGCTGATCTTACTTTCTGGGGAAGTGAAGACGCTATACTTGATGCTATCATGAAAGGCTCAAAAGGTATGGGTTATCCTATGGGTGATATGCCTGCGGGTATGGTTCCAGATAAACAAAATGCAAAGGCAGTTGCTGCTTATGTGGCAAAAGAGATATCTGCTATCAAGTCAACTTCTCATCCAGAGCTTGTTGAAACAGGCAAGGCTTTGTGGGCTACTTGTGCAGCTTGTCATGGACAAGACGGAAAGGGTTTAGGTGGAAGCTCACCTGATCTTACCAAGTATGGATCTTCTGCTTTTGTTGTAGATGTTCTAAATCACGGTAAAAAAGGCTTTATAGGTGTTATGCCTAAGTTCAACAACGGACTACTAACTGACATTCAGAAAAAAGCCGTTGGTACTTACCTAACATCATTGTCAAGTAAGGAATAATTATGGAAGAAAATACTTTTAGACACGTTTTTTCACTAAGTGGAGTTACAGGTATGCTTATAGCAACAGTTTTGCTTTTGAGCATCCTTGCAGGACTTACATGGTGGGGAATTATAGCTCAACAAGATGTGATGCAAAAGCCTTATAAGCTAGTAAAACCCTCAGAGATCAGGATGATTAGCGTTGAAAATGCTAAGCATAAAGAGATAAAGGAGTAATGATGGACAAGATTATAGTTGTATTGTTGATAGTTATGGCGGCTGTAACTGCTTGGTCAGTGCTTACTCCAAACCACCTTTTCATCGGCTAATGAAAAAGGTGTATCATAGTTCCACCCGTGTATTTGCGGGTGGACTTTTCTTATTGTTTTTCACACTCACTCTTGATGCAAAAGTTTTTATCACAAATGAAAATGTCATAGACAAACGAGCAGTAGAGCGTATAGAAACAATAGGAAAAGAGTTAAAAGAAAAAACAGGCATCACAACCCACATCGTAGCCTTACAAAGTTTGGGCAAAACTCCTCTTATCACATACGAGCAAAATCTCTCAAAAAGCTTTCCAAAGCCTTACATCTTACTTTCCATTGTCATCAAAGAGCATCAAGTGGACATTCAAGCTAGTAAGGATGTGCTTGATAAGTTTGACCGAGAGGGCGTACTTAGTCCTTATCCTTGGAGTGGAACCATCTTGCCTATACTAGCAAGTAAAGACGGCGAAGATAAAGCATCAGCTGCCATCCTCAACGGCTACGGCGACATAGCTGACCAAGTGGCTGAAAGTTCAGGCATCGTTTTAGAAACGAGCATAGGAAATGCAAACAAAAATGTCATCAATATCATTAAAGTGATTTTTTATTCTTTTTGTGTTATAACTATCAGCATGATAATCTACTTTAGAAGGAAGAAAAAACGTGAAAGAATATAAAAGAAATTACTGGCCTCATGCTATCATTCTTTCCATCATTGCTATCATTTTTGCCTCTGCTTACACAGTGGTCATAGCACTTGATAACCCTGTTGAGATGGATGATTTTTACTTGCAAAAGTACCAAGATGTGGACAAAAACATCAACACCATCATCAAAAAACAAAAAGCATTTTTCGATAGATACGAGATAAAAGGCGACGTCAAGGTTTTAGACCTAGCTAAGGCAAACACCATCACTTATACCATCTTTGATAAAAAAGAGCAAAAAGAAGTTAGTGATGCAAAGCTTTTGCTGCATCTTACTCGCCCTGATACTAACAAGTTTAACCAAAACATAAACGCTACTTTTAAAGACGGCAAGTACATTTTTGAGGCAGTAAAAGTAGCAAAAGAGGGTCGTTGGCAACTTAAGCTTAAAGCACAGATAGGCTCACTTGAAGGCTTTAGCGAGTTTGAGGCAAATGCCATGGATATGAAAAAACAAAAGGCATTTTTCGAGCGATACGAATATGTCTGTGAAAACGCACACCTCAAATACGCTCAAAAAAACTCCATCGTATTTAGCTTAAAAGACAAAAAAAGCCAAAAGTTAGTTAGTGGAGCGACCATCTATCTGCGTATCTTGCACCCTGATGGCAAGAAATTTACTAAAAATATAAAAGCAAGTTTTGAAAATGGCAAATACATCTTCAAAACAAAAAAACTCCACCACACAGGCGAATGGAGTTTGGATAGCAGAATACTCTACGATGGATACGAAATCTTTGTAAACCAA
>PDWI01005843.1_pt1 | contig 15702 bp, 10 predicted proteins | sample 1430891 | NCBI WGS metagenome assembly PDWI01 (sample SAMN01162508, study PRJNA174530) | Oral metagenome, whole genome shotgun sequencing project. | biome: Marine environment; feature: Marine mammal; material: Swab sample of the gingival sulcus; isolation source: swab sample of gingival sulcus... | reverse complement strand
ACGAGCCAAACTCAAATAGCCCAAGCCAACATCATTTAAAAATCGTAATCTAGCCTTGATTTCTTTTAAAATTTGTTCTGCTATTTTAGCCTTGCTTTCATCAAAATCGATATCTTCTAAAAAAGTAGCACAATCTTTGACGGCAAGTTTTGTTAAGTCTATTATGCTAATTCCACCAACTTTAACTGCCAATACTTCGGGCTTTAACCTTGCACCATGACATTTTTTGCAAGGTGTAATCGACATAAACTTTTCTAAATGACCACGCATGAAGTCTGAACTTGTTTCTAAACGCCTACGTTCTAAGTTATTAACGATACCTTCAAAAGGCTTTTTATACCTACGTTTTCTATTACCAAATCTACTCTTATAAGCAAAGTCTAATTTTTTTGTGCCTGTACCATAAAATATATCATCTTTTAATTCCTCAGGATAATCTCTAAACGGTGTGTCAATACTCACGCCATATTCTTCTAGCATCGATTCTATTAGTGCTGAATAATAAGTGCCGTCAAGATTACTAGAATAAGAAGCGATTGCCCCCTCTTTATAAGATAAAGAATCATCTGGCACAATTAGGTTAACATCCGCTCTCAAATCTTCCCCCAAGCCCTTGCAGGCTTCGCAAGCACCATAAGGTGCGTTGAATGAAAACATTCGAGGTTCCATTTCGCTAATCACATTACCATGTTCAGAGCAAGAAAAGTTGGTGCTATAAAGGGTTTCTTCGCCATTAACAACACTTGCCTTCACCAAACCATTACCATAATCAAGGGCAATTTCAATCGAGTCGGTTAGCCTATTTCTAATACCATCTTTAATAACTATTCTATCAACAAGTAAGTCAATATCATGTTTTTTGTTTTTGTCTAGTTCGATTTCGTCACTTAATTCATAAACTTCGCCATCGATGATAACTCTAACAAAGCCTTCTTTCCTAAAATTTTCAAGCGTTTTTTTATGGGTTCCCTTAGTGCCTCTTTCTACCGGCGCAAGAATTTGTAGTTTCGTTCTATCCTCTAAGTTTAAAACCTTATCAACAATTTGGTCTATACTCTGTTTTTCAATCTTTTTATCACAAATTGGGCAATGAGCAGTGCCGACTCTGGCATATAGTAGTCTTAAATAATCATAGATTTCCGTTACTGTACCAACTGTGGAACGAGGGTTCCTATTGGTAGTTTTTTGGTCTATACTAATCGACGGACTTAACCCCTCAATCGATTCAACATCAGGTTTATCCATTTGCCCTAAAAACTGCCTTGCATAGGCTGACAAACTTTCAACATAACGCCTTTGCCCTTCAGCATATAAAGTATCAAAGGCAAGAGAACTCTTGCCCGAACCTGATATGCCTGTTACAACCACGAACTTATCACGTGGAATATTGACGTCTATATTTTTTAAATTATGTGCTTTCGCACCCTTTATACTGATTATGTTCTTTTTATTCATTTATAGTCCTTTTATTTTTTCTGCACTTTCTTAAATATTTTACTAATCAATTCTATAATCACTATATATACAACTGTTAAAACACTTGCTAATACAAATTCAAAGAACACCCTCATAAACGACATATAAAGCGGCGTTCTAAAGTGTGAAAAGGTATTTAAGATATTTGCCTGCCCCACCGCTATAAAAATAGCAAACAGTGGATAGACTATCTTTAACCTCTTTTGACTAGCAAAGTAATATAGCATAATAACAGACGGATAACCAATGATAAATGCCTTTGTTCTTGGTCTTGCTGGCAAAGTGTTTTCCAGTAGATTACGCATTAACAGTTCAATGTCTGATGGTCTTGTGCTAGAATTACCACTTCTTAATAATAAGATGAGCATACCTAACAGAACAACACCAGCAGCTAAGGCGTGCCATACTTTGACGTTTAAGTTTAGTATGCCCTTTGTTATTTCTAAATTAGACATTTCCTCTTTATTTAAAATAATTTTGGCAAAATAGAATAAGCCCAGTAAGAACACAATAAAAATTGGGATCATCTGCGAAATCTTAACACCCCTAAATATACCAAGTTCTAGCAAATACTTACTTTCGGCATAAAAGGCTACCTCAGAAACCGCTCCTGCTAACGAAATGATAATAATTAACGCTAAAAATAAAAGTGCCTTAACAAATAAACTAATCTTTGATTTTTGCAATGAATCTTCATAAGCCTTTTTACTAGATATAATAATAAACTGAGAGGCTAACGTAACATAAAGAATGATACTTACTAAACCAAAAACACTATTAAATAAGCTCAGCTTGATTCTTAACAAATATACTAGAGCCGAAACTAAAAGACCAAGTAAAAGTAAGATATTCATATACTTAGCTTTAATATCTATAATATTACTTACTATCAGCATGAAACATGCCACCAAAGAAAAGGCTACTAACATCTGCCAAAGTGGTCTCATATTCATAGTAGGCATGATTTGAATGGTCGAGTTATCATAGTCTATATCATGTAAATAATGAGGAGCCTTAGCCAACCTTGCTTTAAGTTCATCAAACCTCGCCTTATATATTTTCATATCCGTTACTTCAGTTGTTTTGTCTTTAATAAAAGGCTTTAAATATATTACTCGCACATTTCTTTCGGTAATTGCTCTAAAATACGCATTCATGATTTCTTCACCATGATGATGCCCCTCTATGCCATAATCATAGCGTTTTTGGATATAATCCCATGTTGAAAAAACCCTAAGCGCATCGTAATCTAACGCTTCAGCAAGTTCATCTAAACCTAATTGTTCAAAGTGTTCTCTTTGATGAACACTCTCTATCAGTCCCAAAGAAATACCGTTTTCATTAAGCTGCTCTACTAAATAATCTAAATCCGCATCTGAGGCAAACGTTTCTACACCTTGAAAAACAACATAGTCTTGCTGACTGTATTTTTTAACACTTTCTATAAATCTATCAATCGCTAATTTGGCATCTTGTTCACTATTGATATACACTGGTCTAAGCCTTAATCTTAGCCCTGATGCTTTTATTAAATCAATATCCTGTTGAATATAACCCAAACCAATTTTTTCTACTTTGTTTTTTAAGCCTTCTTTTTTTGTTTGCACAAAGTCCGATTCTTTCCCTTCAATAACAAGCTCGGTATCTGACAACCTCTTCACTTTTCTATTACCAACAGAGGTTTCTTTAAACCCCTGTTCAATAAAGTCCAAGCCCTCTTTTTTGCCCTCTATAAAATTATCACAACCCTGCGACTTGATATTTATCTTAAAATCTTGATTAAATTTTAAAGAAAACAACGTTTCTTCATTGAGCGTAACCGAATTTAAACCGGCGTCTTTCCAAGCCTTTAATTCTGCTTCTATACTCCTGCCACTCATCGCCGCCATTTTTTTTATATTATTAAATGACATTGTTAATTCATACGTTTTATATGACTTTTCTACTTCAAATCGTTGGTATGATAAACCTATTGCCGCTAATAAGCCCAAAATAATAACAGCCAAGTACAACTTTTTAAACTTCATTTTTACCTCGCTTTTTCGTTCGCAAAATATCAAAAAAACTATTTATATGTTTAACTTTCAGTAATACAACTAAAATAGTATAAACTATTATGGACAAAATTACCATGACTAATAACTTGATTACCTGTCCTATTGTACCAACTATCGCTATACTTATTATATACGGTTTGATGCTATACAAAAATAGACCCATAACAAAGGCAGACACACCAATTTTTATAATATCTACAAAAAAGTCTTTGCCAAAAACATGTAGTTCCTTTTTCATTAAAGGAATAATTAAAACAATACCATTGACAAAAACAGCTATTGACGAAGCTAGTGCTAAACCTCCTATATCCATTTGTTTGGCTAAAGGAACACATAACACTATATTGGTTATAATAGCTGCTATCGCACCTATCATCGGCACTTTAACCTTTCTTTCGGCAAAATATACCCTAGATAATACATTTTGAAGGGTATAGCCTATCATGCCTAATGAAAAATAAAATAGTGAATACGATGTTATCCCAATAGAAAATTCGTCAAATTCGTTTCCGCCAAAGATTAAACTTACTATTTCCTTACTTAACAGCATAATGCCCACCATCATTGGAATAACAAAAATCAGACTAATACCAAGTGTTTCACCTGTTAACTTATGGGCTTCATCAAGCTTATCATCATTGATTAACTTTGATAATTTAGGAAACATCACATTCATAATAGACAAAACAAATATAGCTATTATCATGGTATATAAATTATTCGCATAATCCATTGCAGAAACACCCGAACCATTATAAAAGCCGGAACCAAACTTGGTGTTTATTAAAAAGTTCAGTGGTTGTACCCATGTACTTAACATCACTGGCAAAAGTAAAATTAGCACCTCTTTCATATAACCCGATTTTAAATCAAAATTCAGTCTATAACGATACCCTTTTTTATGTAAAGATGGCACCTGAACAGCAACCTGCATAAACCATGCTATTACGTAAACAGCCGCTAACCCATATATCCCCCAACTATTAACACCCAAAAAGAAATATAATATTATTATACCATTAAAAACAACACTTATTAGCGCTGGAATTAAAAAGTTTTCTAAGGATTGTAAGATGCCAACAAAGCTAAAAGCTAAACCGGTAAAAATCATGGTTGGGAATAGAATTTTTAGCAGATCAGAACACAAAGCTAAGGTTGCCTTGTCAAATTCACTAGCAAAAAACAGGGCAAAAGAATCAGAAAAATACGCCCCAAAAATTGAGAATACAATGGTAAATATACCTATATAGGTAACAAAAACATTTGAAAACTCAAAGGCTTTTTCTTTACCACCTTGTTTCATATACTTGCTAAAAATCGGAATAAAACTCATCGTTATAGCAGAAGCAAAAATTGCATCAAAAAATACCCTTGGAATTCGGCTAGCAGCTAAAAAAGCGTTTGCTTCAAAACCCGTTCCATAGGTTCTGCCAAGCATAACATCCCTAAATAAAGCCATTAACTTACCCGCAAGGGTTATTATAATAATATAACTAATTGTTTTTACTGTTTTATTCTTATCCATATTGTCCCTTAATTACTTTCATTTAATTTTAGAACTTAATATGAAAAAAAGCAAGCAAAATAATTGTTAAATTGATACTATGATTTTTTTCTTCTGATAGATTCTTTGATAGCTAACATTTTTTGCTTTTTGTCAGCAGGAATATCCAAGATTTCAAAGTTTGGTTTCGCAAGATAAAAACCTTGTATATAATCTACACCAAGCTCCATTAAGGCATAAAGTTCTTCTTCAACTTCTATTCCTTCTGCTATAATTTTAATGCCTCTAATTTTACTATAATCTATGATATTCTTAACTAGCTGTGCCTTGTTTGCATCTTGGTGAATATTCCTAATGATAGCCATGTCGATTTTAATAAAATCAGGATTTATTTTAAGCAGACTTGTTTCTGTTGAATAGCCCGAGCCAAAATCATCTATCGCTAACATAGAACCAAAAGTTTGTCTATACGCTTTTTTGGTTGTCAAAGCTTCATTATTGACTTCTTCACTTTCTGTTATTTCAACAACTATCATATCAGCGTACTTGGCTAACTTTTCTTTTATTGCATCTGCATTTTTATCTGGCACCACAACGCTCGCTATGGAATTGATAAAGATTTTCTTACCCTGTATAAAGTCTTTATTTTTCTCAAGTGCATTGAAAACACCTTCAAAGGTTAAATTTTCAATTTGAGGAAGCTTAAATTGCACCTTAGCAAGCTTCATTACCTTATCTATTGAGTTTATCTTTTCAGACTCTGTACGCATTAACGCCTCATAACCGAATACTTCAGCTGTTTCTGTCGAAACAATTGGCTGAAAAGCAAATCTAACAAGCTGTTGTTCTATCAGTCTATTAAACTCTTCTTTACCTAACAGAACAATATTATCTTTTTCATAAATATCTTTATCAAATTCAACAATAGAACCTTTATTCGAGTGCTTTGCCTGATACATAGCAAAATCTGAATACTTATATAAATCGGCATAATTATCAGCGTCATCTGGATACCAACAAAGTCCAACAGAAGCTCTAATTTTAATTTCTTCATAATCACGAATAACAAGTTTACTAGACAATAATTTATTTTGGAGATTCGTAATTTTTTCTCTAATTTTAGTTTTATCTCCCTCATAACTGATAAAAGCAAAGAATTCGTCACCAGAAAATCTAGAAACAAACACTATTTCCCCCTGTAAAGTTTTTAAAACCTCAGCAGTTTGTTTTAAGTAGGCATCTCCCAAGTCATGCCCAAATATGTCATTTATATATTTTAGGTTATCTAAATCCCACATCACCATAGCATACTTTTTATTAGGATATTTAGCTAGACACTTTGTCACTAACTTTTTAAAATAATCTCTATTAGGTAGTAGCGTTAAGTAATCATAATTTTTTTCTTTTTCCAACCTCATGATATTTTCATACTCTTCAGTATAATCCATATATATGTGGAAAATTTTATCCTCTAATCTCTTTTGTTCATACTTTACGTAAAGCTTTTTATCCTGACTTGTTATGCCAATAACACTTGTGTGATTATTTTGATTATTTGATACGTATTCAACTCTCCTACTATAAAGTGCTTTTTGAATAGCTTTTTTTACTTTATACTTAGTCATTTCTTCAATAAAATCTTCGTTAAGATCAGCTTCGCCAAGCATAGCAGATATTCTACCCGTTTTGTAAACGATTTCAGTTTTAATATCTTCTTCTAAAATAACAATTGCTCTACCAACTATTTCTAGCATATTTTGCATTTTAAAATAAAAACTTCCGACATCATAAGATAGCTTTTCTATTCTTCCTGTCAGTAAGTTCATTTCTTTGATATTGGTTTCTTCAAAACTAATTTTTTTACTAACATCCATATCCTCAATCTCTTTTACCAAAACTCTAACAGGTTTGGTAAGCGAATGAGATAAAAGAATAGACAAAAAGATTGCAAATAAAATACTAACAATAACTGATATCGCTATGCCATTATAATAATCATCTTGGTCATAATAAAAATTCTCTTCATCAGATAGTAAGAGTAAGTATAATTCTTTTCCATAATAATAAGAATCTTTAGAATATAAATTAAGCTTTTTCGGAATCGCATAAACCGAAAACGCACCACTCACGCCACTCTTTAATTCATACATATCGCTCAATATACCAGCTTCTTCATCGTATTCATTTTTCAGTTTTTTAAATCGCAGTTCTTTGGCAGAACTTATCCCCTGAATAAAGTCTCCAAAATAATTTGCAATGTATACACTACCATCTTCGACTTCCTTATCAGCAAGTTTATTATTTTTGGCTATCGCAAATCCACTAGGAAAATCAGTTGCTAAGCTTTTTTCTTCAAGAATACTACTAAGTAATTTGTGATTGAGTTCAACACCAATCATACCATAGAGTTTTTTAGAATACTTATCAATAAGGGGATAAATATAGACCATGTTTTCAGAATCTTCATCTATCAGGTCTATATTAGTTTCCCAAAAAGCAAGTCTATCAGCATCTGTTATTTCAGATTCTTCAAAAGACTTCCTCACTTTATCTCTAAGTTTATTTATTGTTTGAGCTTTGTATTTACCTATATTAGTTTTAGGGTGCCAAGAGCTGTTTAACTTCAAGCTTAATTTTCTAGCCAAACTTTCATGCCCCATTTCCACCACAATATCAGAATTATCTCTAAATGTGAAGTCAATGTTACTATCTCTTATGAAAAATATATCCTCATTCGGGTTTTCAATTTTCATATCCATATTCAAGAGTACAAAAGCTCCTGAAGCACCTGTATTAGATAAACTTTGTAATAACGATTCTGCAATAGAATCATCAATTACCATATTTTCTGGTTTGTCTTTATTGATTAAATATATATATTGAAGTTCATCAATAAGCCTTGATATCACCTTATCAGATGAATAAGAGTGAATCATCTTATTTTCCAACTTTACCTCACTCTGTTCAAGCCTTCTGGTATAGTATTTATAAGTTGATTTTTCAAGCATATCAAGAACGTCTATACTAGAGAAAACGAAGTAGAAGATTAAAACCTGCACTACTAATATTGCAAATGTAATGATAGTAACCTTTAACCTAGCTGAATATGTACGACCCTTGAACATCCTTAATCCGTCCTTTGATTAACCCTTTGCCTGTTATGATTTTTACCCGATATCGTCAGCCTGTTAACAACTTTTTTATATATGTTTAATTTTTATAAAAACAAGTAATAAATGTATTCACTAAGATTCTACTTTTTCTACCTTATCAACGATGTAGAAGAATAGACTTAGTGAGACTGCAACTACACTAGAAAGCACCATGCCACTCAAGGTAATTCCCGCAAAACTTACACTTATTCCGCTTAATCCTGTGGTTAGAATGACTGAAGTTAACACCAAATTCTTAGACTTTCCAAAGTCAACTTTTTGATCTACTAGTAATCGAATACCAGATGCTCCTATCATTCCATATAGTAAGAATGTTACACCACCTATTACATCTCCTGGTATTGTTAATATAAAGGCTGATAACGGTCCAATGAATGCCATAAGTATTGATATTACTGCAGCTCCACCTATTACTTGAACACTGTAAACTCCTGTAACTGCCATAACCCCAATATTTTCACCATAAGTTGTAGTTGGCACACCACCCACAAAACCTGAAATCATTGTAGAAAAGTTATCGGCAAATATCGTTTTATCTAAACCCGGTTCTTTAATTAAATTTTTACCTACTATTGTACTTGTAACACTTTGATGACTAATATGTTCAGCTACAATTACTAAAAGTGCTGGTAGCATGGTAAATATCGCATCTATACTAAATTTAGGAAATTGGAATTGCGGCATTGTAAACAGTGATATTTCTTGTACTGGCGTAAAGTCTATCATACCTAAGCTTGCAGCAGTTATATAACCTACTACCATTGCTATTAAGATAGGAATTGTGGCAAAAAATTTTTTAAATAACACTGAACCTAACACAGCCACTCCTAAAGTTACTAAAAATACTATCCAATCATTTGTTGTTACAGATTCTGTCATGATATTTGCACCTATTTTACCTCCCGTAACAGTTATCTTGGTTAATTCAAGACCAATAAGTGCAACAACAGCACCCATTGCAGCTGGCGGCAAAACAATATCTATCCATTTTGTACCAAATTTTCGTATGATATACGCTAAAACACAGCCACAGAGACCCGTTATAATAAAGCCCCCCTGCGCATACTCAAAGCCCCAAGTACTAATGATAACCCCTGCTGGCGCTAAAAAAGCAAAACTTGAGCCCAGATAAGCAGGTGCTTTCCCCTTTGTTATGAGTATAAAAAAAAGCGTTCCCACGCCATTCATCAATAACACTATCCCCGGATGTATTCCCATCACGATAGGAACTAAAACTGAAGCACCAAACATTGCAAACGTATGTTGCAAGCTTAACGGTAATAATAACCTAAAAGGTACTTTTTCTTCTACCTGATAAATTTTTCTTTCCATACTACCCCCCTATACATACTATTAAAAATTTTATCTGTTCAAGGATACTATAAACAAGCTTTACTTGTCAACTACTTTTTCTATTTATATATTTAAGAATTTTTGAACCAAGTGGTAAAAGTTTGCTGAATATAGCATATGTGAATGGCTTATAGACCTTTTCATATTCACCTATCAATTCCACATTATTCTCTTTACCTGTGAAACCCGACTTAAATCTGTATAAACCGTCTTCTAAGTCTATATGGAAAAAACCTCCAAAATCATACCTAATAGCACCACGTTCCCTTGCCCACTGTATCATTGTCCATTGCATTAGCTGATTAGGCATCAAGTTTCTTTTATTATTTGAACTTGCTCCATAAGCATACCATGCAGTACCTGAGTAATTAACAAGAATAGCCGCTGCCAATGGTTCCTCTTCATGATAAGCAATAAATACTCTCGAATCTTCAAAAGTTTGCATCAATTTATAGTAATATTCTTCCGCTCTAATTGCGATATCATTCCTCTTTGCCATGATTTTATGCAACTCAAAGAATGTAGGTATACCATCAGTACCAAATTCTTTAACATATACACCTTTTTTTATTGCTAATCTAATATTGTATCTAGTTTTTGAACTAAAAAACGCCATTAAGTCCTCATCCGATTTTTGGATATCAAGCCACGCCAAATATCTAGGCTGTATAAAATCAGATGTTTTTTTTGTTTGCTTAAATTTTACCTGGGTTAAAATTTCCGTAGACTGATTACCAATAGCTATTTCTGGATCAACAATCAAAGAGAACGCCCCAATGCTCTTAGCATAATCATCAATTTCTAATAAAAGCCTTCTTAGATTTTCTGCTCTTTTCCCTTGAAAACTTTCTGTCTCAATTGAGGTTTCTTTTTCATCAAAAGGAGATACCACAAAACCTCTTGGTGAATATAAAAGAGTTTTGCCCAATATGTTACGCTTCAAAACAGATGCCGCAGCAATTATTTTTCCATTTTCTTCAATATATATTTGCTCATTATCCCAATTATCTTTTACCAAAGACCATTTTCTAGCCTGCATAAAACTAGGCAAAAGAGCATCTTCCATAAAAGCATCATATTTTTCTATCATATTTGGATGTTTACTTAATAATGGCATTTTTATCCCCTTAAACAAATTCAAGCACCTTAAAATTATATAACGATTTTTATTATATGTAATAAAAATTTTATTGTCAAGTTTAAGGATAGTTCCTTAAAAGATATAATTTGCTAAAATTCATAATTTTTTATAAATTTTTAAGCTAATTTTAATACACTTTTATAATTCTTGTGCTATAATAAAACAAGTTTAGTTATATATAGGAGAATATATGTTTAAGTATATAGTTACATCATCATTTGGTTTAGAAAAAATGACCAAAAGAGAACTTACCAATTTAGGTTATGAAATTTTATCAGTAGAAAACGGTTCCATTGAAGTTGAGGGCGGTTTAATGGCAATAGCAGACTTAAACATAAATTTAAGAACTGCTGACAAAGTCTATTTAAAGTTAGCTGAATTTGAAGCTAGAACTTTTGACGAGCTTTTTGAAAAAGTTTACAACATAAATTGGGAAGAATACTTGTCAGAAGGAGCTAAGTTTCCAGTTCTAACTAAGAGCGTTAAATCTGATTTATACAGTAAATCTGATATACAAAGTATTAGCAAAAAAGCCATCGTAAAAAAACTTTCTGAAGATTACGGCATAGAGTATTTTAAAGAAGATGAAGAACTTGTTGAAGTTCACATCAATATCTTGAACAATAAAGTGTCTGTTCTATTGAATAGTTCAGGACAAGCCTTACATAAAAGAGGATATAGAGTTGAGCAAGGCAATGCACCACTTAAAGAAACTCTTGCAGCTGGCATGATCATGTTATCTGATTGGCGAGAAAACAAGGTTTTAGTTGACCCCTTTTGTGGCTCAGGTACTATTGGCATCGAAGCTGCTATGATAGGCATGAATATAGCGCCTGGTTTAAACAGGAGTTTTGCTGCTGAAGATTGGGTTTTTATCCCTTTTGATTTGTTTAAAAATGCAAAGTTAGACGCAATGAAAAAAATCAAACATGATATAAAACTTGATATTAGGTGTTACGATGTAGATGAAAACGCAATAGCAATGGCTATTGCCAATGCGGAAGAAGCTGGTGTAATTGATAACATTAACATGAAACAATTAGGTGTTAAAGACTTATACTTACCTGATGAAAAAGGTGTTATAGTTACCAATCCACCTTACGGCGAAAGACTATCAGATAAAGAAAAAGTACTTGATTTGTATGAATATTTGGGTGATGCCTTTTTTGAAATTGATAAATTTTCAGCTTACGTGCTAACATCTAACGAAGAATTTGAAAATGCTTTTGGTGATAGAGCTGATAAAAATCGCAAACTATATAATGGAAATATCAAATGCTATCTATACCAGTACCATTTTAGCAGGTAAAATTGATGAGTAAAAAAAAGAAAAAATATAAAATTTATCCAATAGAACTTGTATACTTAGTTGTTATATCACTTCTAGTCTTTCTTACACCTGTCCTTTTTAACATGGGCAAAGACTTCTTATTTAAGTCTAATGTTGATATGAAAAAAATTATGGAAGTAGAACTTGATGAAAAAACACCAAACAAACATGGTTTTTTGATAAAAGATAACCTCATGATTCAATCAGGAGAAAACCTAATTTGCTATGATGAAAGTGGCAAACAAAAATGGACTCGCCCTTTAAAAAGTGAAAACACCAAAATTCTAAAGTGGAATGACAAATACATTATAGCCGACTTAAACTCAGGTAGACTAGCTTTGGTAGACTCAGAAAACACTATTTTGTTTGAGAAAGAATTAAAAGCTAAAATTGCTGAAATTACAGTATCAAAAGAGCATATATACATTTTAATGGATATAGAAAATAAAGTACTAATTCTAGATAATGAACTAAAAGTAAGTGGTAAAATTAACTATGAACACGGCGATGTGATAAAAATAGCTGTTAATTTTGATAGCTCCGAACTTATTTTATACACAATATCGATAGAGAGCCAAGAAATCAAAACATTTTGCATAGTTTATGACAAAAACGGCAATATAATAGCAAGTCTAGACCTAAATAAATCGTTGATTTTTGATATATTTATGGAAGATAATATTGTCATGATAAGTGATGAAAATTATTTGGTGTTTAACAGAATAGTAAGACCAATAGCAGAATATTCTTATCCTACCAGCCTTACGGATAGTGATTTTAAAAACGGCAAGCTCTATGCTATATGTAACGCTTCAGAAGGTAACATCGGTGAAAAAGAACTATGTGTTTATGACTCAACACTTAGTCAGATCAATGCTGTTAAAATGCCAGAAACAAGTAATAAAATTGTAGCAGGAGAAAAATACCTCATCACAGCATCTGATAAAAGAATTAGCGTGATGGATATGGAACTTAATATTTTGCAAGAAATTAACCTTAATGATACAATAGAAGAAATTAAGTGGATTTCTGAAGAAAGCTTTTATATTGTGGAGAATAATAAACTAATTATATATTCCAACAAATAATTATATAAGTTAACAGTAAATGAAAGTGGGTAAAAAATGATTTTAGACATAATATTAGTAATTGTTATTTTACTAAGTATTTTAATAGGCTACAAAAAAGGCTTTATTAGAATGCTTGCGAGTTTTATAGGGAAATTTGTAGCACTTACAATAGCATATTTTTACTATGCTCCTTTCAAGGATCTTTTAGTTAAGTTTACAGGGCTTGATGATCTTGTATTTGAAAAAATTAAGCTCAGCTTGACAAATTTAGGTGGTCATGCTGCCGAAGCAAGTGTTGCCGGTTCAGATATCGATGCCGTTTCTAAAATGGCGCTACCTGATATATTAAAAGAAAAACTAGTGAACTACCTAACAGATACTGCAAATCAAATAGGACAAAGTGTCGCAAGTGGATTAACAGACTTTGTTATGAATATCATTGCCTTTATCTTACTTTTCATTTTAGTGGCTATCCTTATTAGTATTATAGTTAAAGTACTTGATTTAGTGGCAAAGCTTCCCGTTTTAAATACGTTCAATAAGTTAGGTGGCATTATATTTTCACTAATAACAACCTATATTCTACTGACAATTGCCTTTTTGCTAATTACCTCATTTATGTCAATGGACTCAGCCTCTAGCCTTAACACAATGATTGCTAATTCAGTTGTTGCTAAAAACTTAATTGTATATAATCCTATACTAATAGGTTTAGCAAATATTCACTTATAGGGGTAAAAAATGCCATACAAAATTATGCTAGGCGATACAATCGAAACCAAAAAAAATCACCCTTGTGGCTCATATCAATTTAAAGTGGAAAGAACTGGCATGGACTTTTTGATTACTTGTCTTGGCTGTGAAAAAGATATTTGGATAAACAGACAAAAACTTGAAAAGAGAATAAAAAAGATATATAGAAATGATATGGAGCTTGCTAAAAGTGAATGGTAAAAAATCTATATATAATCTAAATAGAAACGACTTATTACAATGGGCTAAGACTAATAGCATTAGCTCATTTTATGCTCTTAAAATATGGGAAAATCTATATAGAAAAAAAATTACTAGCTTTAATGAAATGCTTGATTTAAAAACGGAAATAATTGATTTTTTAGATACTAACTTTTATTTTAACACCTTAAAAATTCAAGAAATACAACAATCTAATGACAATACCATTAAATTCTTATTCAAACTAGAAGATGATAGTCTGATAGAAACAGTCTTAATGAACCATAAATTTGGTAAGTCTGTTTGTGTTACAACTCAAATTGGTTGTAATATAGGTTGTAATTTTTGTGCCAGTGGTTTAAAACCAAAAATGCGTGATCTAGAAGTTTGTGAAATTATCAGCCAAGTATTAAATGTGCAAAAATACTTAGATGAAAATACATGTGAAAAAATTACCCACGTTGTAGTTATGGGTATTGGGGAACCATTTGATAATTATGATAGCTTAATGAAATTTTTAAGTATCATCAATGATGACAAGGCTTTAGCGATAGGATCACGCCACATAACCGTTTCAACCAGTGGCTTAGCACCAAAAATTCTCCAATTTGCCAAAGAAGATATTAGAGCAAACCTAGCCTTATCTTTACACGCTCCAAATAATGAATTACGTTCCAAACTAATGCGAATAAATAATGTATATCCAATAGAAACTGTCTTTGAAGCTTTAAAAGAATACATAAAAATTACAAACAAAAGAGTAACGTTTGAATACATTATGATTAAAGATTTTAATGATACTCTAGCAAACGCAGGAGAATTAGTCAATTTAATTAAACCCATCAAAAAATTTGCCTATGTTAATCTCATTCCCTATAATCCTGTTTTTGAAGCAGGATATGAACGCAGTACAGACGAATCAATCAAAGCTTTCTTTGATTTTTTAAGTAAACACAAAATAAGATGCGTGATGCGAAGAGAACACGGCACAGATATTGATGCTGCCTGCGGTCAGTTAAGAAGTAGGTATTTGAAATGAAAAGTTCACATTCCTTTAGAAGTCAACATATGTACACCTTAGCAAGTTATTTAAAAGAAGAGTTTGGCACTCGCATAGCCAAGCTTTCTTTTGATGCGGGTTTTACTTGTCCAAATAAGGATGGCAAATGCGGAACTGGCGGTTGTGCTTTTTGTTCTACCGATGATGCTGGGGGCTACTACACTGGAACCCCTGAGGAACAAAAACAACTAACTAAATACAAGTGGAGCGATGCCAAATATTTAGCATATTTTCAAAGTAATACCAATACCTATGCTCCTGTTCATATTTTAAAAGAAAAGTACGACGAAGCGTTACAAATAAAAGATGTTGTGGGATTAGCCATTGGTACCAGAGCAGACTGCCTAGCAAATGATGTGGTAGAACTGCTAAAAGATTACAACAAAAAAACTTTTTTATGGGTGGAACTGGGGCTTCAATCGACAAATCCTCAAACCAGAAAAGATATGAATATCTGCCTCAGTATGAAGACTTTTGAAAAAGGCGCTTTAAGCCTAATAAATAATGATATTAAAACGGTTATTCATATTATTTTAGGCTTACCAAATGAAACAAGAGAAGATATGTTTAATACGGTAAGATAT
>PDWI01005842.1_pt1 | contig 15705 bp, 9 predicted proteins | sample 1430891 | NCBI WGS metagenome assembly PDWI01 (sample SAMN01162508, study PRJNA174530) | Oral metagenome, whole genome shotgun sequencing project. | biome: Marine environment; feature: Marine mammal; material: Swab sample of the gingival sulcus; isolation source: swab sample of gingival sulcus... | reverse complement strand
ATCATGGATCTCAATAACGCCAATTCAGAGCATTCCCGCCATGGCTATTTCCGGGGCCGCCAGATGATTGATGGCCAGGAGATGCCCGAAACCCTGTTTGAACTGGTGGTCGCCACCCTCAATGCCAACCCCAAGGGGTCTTGTGTGGCCTTCAAAGATAATTCCAGCGTCATCGAAGGGTTTGAGATTGACACCCTGCAACCTGTGACACCGGGCAGTCCAGGGCCGCTTCGTCCCGCCCAGGTGACCAATAATCTGCTGCTCACCGCCGAAACCCATAATTTTCCCACTGGGGTTGCGCCCTTTCCCGGTGCTGAAACCGGCACCGGAGGGCGGATTCGCGACGTTCTGGGAACAGGAAAAGGTGCCTATGTGATTGCTGGAACCGCAGCCTATTGTGTGGGGAATCTCAATATTCCAGGGTATCCGTTGCCCTGGGAAACTGAGGCCCCGATTCCAGATAACCTTGCTTCACCGTTGGATATTGTGATCGAGGCCAGCAATGGCGCCTCTGATTATGGCAATAAATTTGGTGAGCCGGTGATTCAGGGGTTTGTCAGATCCTTTGATATGCGCTGCGCTGCCAGCGGGGAACGCTGGGGTTTTGTAAAGCCGTTGATGTTCACCGCCGGACTGGGCCAGATTGATGCCCGCCATTGCGAAAAGGCCAGGGCCGAAAAGGGTATGCTCATTGTTCAGGTTGGTGGCCCCGCCTACCGCGTTGGTTTTGGAGGTGGTGCGGCATCGTCGATGTTGCAGGGGGAAAACGCTGAAGCCCTTGATTTTGATGCGGTGCAGCGCGGTGATGCGGAGATGGAACAGAAGATGAGCCGGGTCATTCGGGCCTGTTGCGAGATGGGCGATAAGACCCTGATCGAGGTGATGCACGACCAGGGGGCCGGAGGGCCCGCCAATGTTATGAAAGAGCTGGTCGAAGATTCCGGAGGTCGGGTGGAGATCCGTAATATCCGGGTTGGAGATCCCACCATGTCGGTGCTGGAAATTTATGTCTCTGAGTACCAGGAGAGATGTGGTCTGTTGATCCGGCCGGAAAATATTGCTCGTTTTCAGGAAATTTGTCATCGGGAAAAGGTGCATTGTGAGGTGCTTGGTGAAGTCACTGGAGACCTGCGTTTTGTGGTCCATGATTCCGAAAATGGTACCACCCCGGTGGACATTGATATTGAAGAACTTCTCGGCAAAATTCCCCAGAAAACCTTTGAAGACCAACGTGGCACGGTGGCCCGGCAGCCCCTGAAACTTCCCGAAAATCTCACGGTGCGCCAGGCCCTCTGCGATGTGCTACGGCTTCTTTCCGTTGGCTCGAAACGGTTTCTCACCAACAAGGTGGATCGGGCGGTAACCGGGCTGGTTGCTCAGCAGCAATGCTGCGGCCCGTTGCAGCTCACCGTGGCCGATGTTGCCGTGGTTGCCCAGAGCCATCTGGGAATCACCGGTCTTGCCACTGCGGTTGGTGAACAGTCGGTGAAGATGCTCGTTGATCCGGCGGCGGGTGCCCGTATGGCCGTCGGTGAGGTCGTAACCAATCTGGTCTGGGCCCGTATCAAGGATCTTGATGCGGTGAAATGCTCGGCCAACTGGATGTGGGCTCCGAAACTTCCCGGAGAAGGGGCGGCGATCTATGATGCTGCCCGGGCGATGCGTGATATTATGATTGCGGTGGGTCTTGCGGTGGACGGCGGTAAGGACAGCCTGTCCATGGCCACCATGGTTGGTGATGAGACGGTGAAGTCGCCTCGGGAGCTGGTCGTCTCGGTATATGCCGCAATGCCCGATATTACGAAAAAAGTGACCCCGGATGTGAAAAATCCTGGGGCTTCGAGACTGCTCTTCGTTGATTTGAGTGATGGCCAGAACCGTCTTGGAGGCAGCGCCTTGGCCCAGGTTCATGGCCAGCTTGGTGAGCAGAGCCCTGATGTGGAGCAGCCCGAGAAGCTGAAAACAGCTTTCTCTCTTGTCCAGCAATTCCTCGATGAGGGATTGATTCTTGCTGGTCATGACCGCAGTGACGGCGGCCTGGTGACCACCGTGCTCGAGATGGTCTTTAGCGGGAATTGCGGTTGTGATATTACAGTTGCTGGCACCGATGCCCTGGCCAGCCTGTTTTCTGAAGAGTTGGGTCTGGTCGTGGAATGTGGCGACGATGTTGCCGAACAGGTCTGCGCCAGGTTTCATGATGTGGCAATATCCTGCACAGAGTTGGGCCGAACCAGCAAAGAGAAGACCGTTCGTATTCATTGTAACGGTGAGCTGGTACTCGAAGAGTCGATGTTGACCCTGCGCGGCTGGTGGGAAGAGACCAGCTACCAGTTGGAGCGGCTCCAGATGAATGCAGCCTGCGCCGCTGAAGAAAAGAGGGTGATTTACGATCGTGAGGGACCCACGTACCATCTTCCCTTTACTCCTGAAAAGACCCCGGCAGCCCGGCTGCAAGCCGCTGTAAAACCGAAGGTGGCCATTTTACGTGATGAAGGGTCCAATTCAGATCGGGAGATGAGCGGCGCCTTTTATAGCGCAGGCTTTGAACCCTGGGACGTCTGCATGGGTGATCTGCTTGCTGGCAAAATTGATCTGGATCAGTTTGTCGGGCTTGCCGCCGTTGGTGGGTTCTCCTATGCCGATGTTCCTGAATCGGCGAAGGGCTGGGCGGCAAGTATTTTGTTTAACGAGCGGCTGCACCAGATGTTTACCGCTTTTTACCAGCGGCCCGATACCTTCACTTTAGGGGTTTGCAATGGTTGCCAGCTCTTTGCCCTGCTGGGTTGGGTGCCGGGAATGGAGCTTGCCGCAGAGCGGCAGCCCCGTTTTGTTCATAATACCTCGGGGCGTTTTGAATCCCGCTGGACCACGGTCAAGGTTTTGAACAGTAATGCGATAATGCTCCAGGGCATGGAAGATCTGGTTTTTGGTATCCATGTGGACCATGGCGAAGGGCGTCTTCACTTTCCTGATACGACGATACTTGCCAAAGTGAAAAATGCCGGCATGACCCCGCTGGTCTATGTGGATGATGCGGGCCGGGCTACCGAACAGTATCCTTTTAACCCTAATGGTTCGCCAGAAGGGCTTGCCGGGCTTTGTTCCGCCGATGGCCGCCATCTGGCATTGATGCCCCATCCTGAGAGGGCTTTTCTCGGTTGGCAGGCCCATTACCTGCCCGAAGAGATGAAGAATCTCCAGGTCCTGCCATGGCTGAAAATGTTCCAGAACGCCTATGAGTGGTGTGTATCGACCAAGAATTAAAACCCTGCCGGGATATTGATTCTCTGATTAGCCAAGAGCCGCCCTGGTATGTGATCCGTATGCCGGGCGGCGTGGGACCTCCTTAGCGATGCGGTTTTATCCCGGTCATGCTTTTTTGGCAAAATAATATTTGATTAAGCAGTAACAAATTCCAGTTGCTTAATTCCCTGTAAATTAACCTTTTTTCTTGCTTCCCATAAATCGTAGTTATCTTGCATTTGTAACCAACTTTCAGCAGAGCGTCCCAGTGCTTTAGATAAGCGTAAAGCCATTTCAGGTGTAATTCGGCTTTGTCCTTGCAGGATACGACTGAGTGTTGAAGAGGCGACGCCCAGTTGCTTTGCTAAAGTTCTGCCACTGATATTGTAAGGTTCTAAATAAATATTGTAAATAAATTCAACAGGATGTGGTGGATTGAACATATTCATTAGTGATAATCCTCATAATCTAAAATATAAATATTATTCTCACAAAACTCAAAAGTGAGTCGCCAATTGCCATTTACTGTAATTGACCATCGTCCCTGCTTGTTCCCCTTGAGAGGGTGAAGGTTAAAACCAGGGATATCAATATCTTCAATTGTTTTTGCTGTATCAAGGGCAGCAAGTTGAAAACGTAATATTACTACTTCTCTTCTGTCTCTCGTACCGAAGACAGTGCCGAGGCGACCAGACCTGTTGGTACCGCGACGATTCCCAGGCCGACCATGAGCACAAAGAAGGTGAAAATCTTTCCTCCGGTGGTGATCGGAAAGGCATCCCCGTAGCCCACGGTGGTAAAGGTAACCAGGGCCCACCACAGACTTTGGAAGATAGAAGAAAAGGCCTCTGGCTGGGCCTCATGCTCGAAATAATAGATGCCGACGGCCGCAAAATAGAGGGCCATGCAGGCGACGATGCTGAAAAGAACAAGCTCTTCCTTGGCGATACTCAGGGCGACATGAAAACGACGGATTGCCTTGTTATAGCGTATGAGCTTAAAGGCCCGGAAGAGGCGGAGCAGTCGTAAAACCCGTATGGAGCGCAGATCGATAACAAGGTTGAGATAAAAGGGCAGTATTGCAAGCAGGTCGATGATGCCGAAAAAACTGAAGATGAATTGTATCTTATTGTCGGCAACTGCGATTCTGCAAATATATTCAACGGTAAATACGGCGACGGTGAAATATTCAATATAGTCGAGTATTCGTTTTGTTTTCTCGGAGATTCCAGGGAGTGTTTCTACGGAAAAAGAGATTAACGAGACAATAATTAAGCATTGTAAAAAGAGGTCAAGTATCCGACCTTCCCTGGTATCGTTATGTTCTATAATTTGCTTTAAGTTCATGCGTGGCGTTTCCTTGTCGTTTCCCGTTTTGTATCAGGGTGTCATATAGCAAAATCCCGGGTGAAGAGTTTTTTTGAGATGAGAGATCATCTCTGGGGCCATAATAGACCGTTGCCAATGTAAAACAAGTAGTTGCAGGCTACAAAACAGGGTGCTGAAAGTCAAAATATTTTGGGATGGTATGGTCCTTCAGCGACCTGTTGCATCGTGCTTCATCTTCTTCTGGCCCTTGTTCTCCTGGATATAATCGTTGGTAGACAGGAAGAAGTATCAATTTATCATAACACAAAAACCTTTCGTATCTTTACTCGTCTGATGTTCTGTGCAAATTTATATGACAGCCGTGGCCGGGTAATTTAAAATAAACATTGACAAAGCTGTTTTTGTTAACATAGAATCAAAGTCTAAGGTTGGTTCAAAATAACAACCTGAAATCGACCATCTGTTTCAAATCAAGTTTGATCACTCTAATTTCAGAGTGAAGTGCATAAATGCCTGTTATATGAGCTGGAAGCCGGTAATGAATCGGTTTCTCGTGGCGTCTGAAGGTCAATTTTCCGCGAATCAAGGAAAATGGCAGTTACATAAATAGTTGACAGAGTCGAATTATGCAAAATTCTTATTGGAAAATAGCTCCCTTTTTTTTCTGGTTCTTTTTTTCCGTTGCTTTTGCCGTACCGGCCATGGCGGCGATTGATCACACTTCGCCTGAACTTGTTTATCCTCAGGTGGCACAATTTAAAATCAGGAGCTCAACCCCGGCCACGGCGGTGCGGTTTTTCTTTAAATCGCCCCAGGTGGATGTCTACCAGATGCGGTTTATGACCCTCGGCGAAGATGGCAGTTACAGCTACGATCTGGAAACAAAAAGCCTCACCGATCTGCAACTCGATTATTATTTTGAGGTCATCACTCCGGACGGCATTGTGTCGTATCCAGCCAATGCGCCGCTGAAAACCATCAGTCTCAATGTGAAGGATGCAGACGATGAGATTCTGGTGGCTGCCAGGCCACAGGCGGTATTGCCGCAAAAAAAATCAATAGTGACCGTTCTTCCTCTGGAAATTGCGATTAACGGCAGCTTTGGCTATGAGATTGATCGTGGCCATAATGGTCAGATGAGCAATATCTATCAGCGTCGTTTTCTCAGTGATGGCAATGTGCGGATCTTTAAGTCCTATCAGGATGATGATTTAAGTGTCGAATTTAATGCAAATTTTGCCAGTTCTAACACGAATAGCCCGATTAGCGAGGATGTGTGGTTGAGTCATCTGCTGCTGAAGGCCCAACTGGCCAACCATAGATTACAACTTGGCGACTTGAGTCTCGCCGGTTCATATCTGACCGGCGATTATCTGAATCGTCGTGGTGCCAGCTATAGCTACAAGCACCCTCGGATTTCCGGAGAAGTCTTCTGGGTGAGCAATCGGCCCGATTTAAACTGGAATAGTATTGCTCCCCGTGGCGACAATTATGTCTATGGCGGTAACATCAATCTGGCGGTGTTTCCCAGCCTGTTTCACCTTGATTTGCACTATCGGAATGGCCGTGATGATCCTGCGGCGGGCTCAAGGAGCAGCAGCCTCAATTACCAGGTGAGTGAAGGAGATTTGGCCACGGTGGCTCCCCGGCTGTTTCTCTTTGATAACGCCCTGACCCTGTTTGGTGAGTACGGTTTCAGTCATTATGACGCGGATGTTGATACGGGCAGTGGCAAGCAGCGCGGCGATGCCTGGCGTGTCGGTTTACAGGGAACGTACCGCAATTGGTTACTCAAAGCACATTACCGCAATATTGAGCCCGAATTTAATACGGTGACCAATTATAATGATCTCTATTACAGTGTTGACCGCAGAGGTCCCGATGTCTCCCTGGAGTATCGCAGCCGTAAATTCTCTGCGTTAGTTGGCTGGGAGCAATTACGTGATAATCTTGATGATGATGTCAACAAAGACTGGTCTCATTATCAAACCTTGCGGGCCAAGTCAACCTATCAGCTTGCCCGCCCTTTCACTCTGATGGCCGGATTCAGGCAGATCCAGGAGGAGTCCTATGACGATGAGGCCGAAGCGGTCAAATTGAAAGATGTGGTGACCAACGAGTATAATCTGGGTTTTAACTATAATCTGTATCGTTACGGTATGCTTCGCATGAACGGTATGTATTCGACCACCAGATGTGATATCGACGTTGCCAATGAGCTTGATGCTGTCAGTGCCAACCTTTCATATTCTTATCGCAAGCCGGGGCGGTTCCAGTTCTATCCCAGTGTCAGCTACTCGAGAAATGAGATGAAGCAGTCCGGGGAGAGGACCAGTACCATCAATTACTATCTGAATATGGAGTATTTTTTCATACCGAGTTTGCTTTCCATATCGACCACTGATTCCTTCTCTCGGACCACTGGTGACACCAGTGCCACGACAAGTAATCTGGCTGTTACCGGTTGGTTGAATCTCCATCTTGGCGATCGAATGAGTGCCTTTGATAAATTTGTTCTCGCTTTGGGTGGCGACTATCGTAACAGCAAAATCAGTGGTGACCTGGATGAGGCTTACTCTATCAGCTTACGCTGTAATTTTTCTATGTGATGTTGCTGGAAAAACTGCAATACCCAATCTAAGTTAACGGGAGAGATGAGTTATGACGTTAAAATCCAAAATATTTTTCCTTGTTCTTTTTATGTTATTTGCCCTGGTCGAAACGCCACTGGCGGCAGGGATTATGGCTTTCCCTTCAACCACGACCCAAGCGGGTTCAGGGGTGACGTTAAGCTATGACTCCTATGTCGGTGATTGTATCAGATGGGATTTTGGCGACGGTTCAGCCCGGGTTGACGGGACTGGACCAGAGCAAATGACCCATATCTATACCACCCCCGGCACCTACACGGTCAGAGCCTGGGATACTTATTGTGATGATGGCGGGCCGGAGACGGCCAGCCAGGTTATCACGGTGATTAACGGTGGTCCCGTCGATCCCGGCGATGACGGTCCGTTTATTGGTCCTTCGGCACCGTTTGCTGTTGCTTTCGTTGAGCCTCGGTTTAAAGACGGCTCCAGTTACCTTAATGTTGCTAAAGACAGCCGGGGGGTAAGGGCCTATGTTGATATCAAGTGCGAAGGGAGCGGTATTCTCAGGGTACAGTGGTTTGTTGATGACAACCCCTTGTTTATCCAGTCAAAATCGGTGAATTTTGCTGGCAAGGTGAGTCTTGATTCCGGCATTGATCTGCCGACCATGATACCAGGGAACCATAGGGTAAGTATCCGTATTCTCAGCCCGTTAACCACTCTCTCTATTCCCGACATCAACTACTATGTGGCGGCGGAAGACCAGGGGATAAAAGCAGAGCTGTTTCGTAATGTCGAGATTACAATCGATAAAACCACCAATAACCTTGGAGAGGTGCAGCCCTTTATCGGCAACATTTTAAAGGGAAAGAAGAACGATTATACGATTTTGTCTGGCACCATTATCAATCAGGGCAATACACCTATCCCCAAAGGGTATCTCAACGCCTATATCGACTCCAAGCTGGTGGCGACCCAGACAATTCAGCTTATTCCCCCGGGAGGTTTAATTCCATTTGATACCTCAATAAAGTTCCCCAACGTGCAAAAGTCGCAGTTAGAACTGCGCTTTACGGATGTCAATGGGCAGGAGATAGACGCAGCAAAATGGGGTGTGAATACAGAAGCGCTGCTTGATCCCGATTATAAAGCGGGCGACAAAGATATTGTCTCGTTGAAGCTGCATTATATTACCCTCAAGAATTATCTTGTTGCCAAAACGAATAAAAACAAGAATCCGGTGATTGACCTTGATACGTACATTGAGGGGGCAACCAAGGTTACGTTTACTGTTAAGGGAACGACCATTGCCAGCACTGCGAGCAACAAAAAATTCAAGGTCGATACCAAGTTAAAACAGGTCGTTTACCCCAGTGGTGACGTACTGAAGCAGGTTATCCGTTTGAGTAATACCAATGCCGGTGGCGAACAGATTTTGTTTGACACCCAGCGGGATAGAACAACAAACGGTTATTATATTCCTATTCTGGTTGAGGCTGAAAATGCGACCGAACACCTTGAAAAAACTGTGTACCAGTATGTAAGCACCACTGCTCACACCGGGCAGCCTATCATTCATAAGTTCACTTTCCAGCATACCAGCTCTAATTTACCGTACCGGTTTAAGAAGCGGGAGCATGTGGACGACACGAAGCATAAGCCATATGACCCCTCATTTGTTTACATCACCGACAAGGAGCGGGAATTGATGACGTCGCGAGCTTTCCTGTATCACGACGTGAGCGGTGCTGACCGGATTGAGATTATTAATTTACGCACCGGAAAAATGTATGATCAGTTTAAAGACTACACCGACTTGATTGGTGTTGATTATCATGGTCTCGCTGCTCCTCCATTGTTAGAGGCAGGAGTTTATCAGCTCAGAGCTTATAGCAGTGATGATGTTGCCACTGCTTTCGCGACTGTGACCAATGTCAATGTTGTGCATAAGACCCTGTTGGACTGGATGATCACTCATGGTTGCTGGAAATGGAAGGTTGATGACAGGGGACAAAAGGTCCCGGTGCCCAAATATACAGGGATGAGCCACACAGATGATATAAAGTGTGACAAGGATGATGCCGTTAAAGAAAAGATTAAGAAATTTTACGGCCAGGTCAAACCTCATATTGATTTCAGGGTCGAGGGGGGAGCAAATCTGATTCGCCTGGGAACGAGCGTCAGGCTGTTGGCGGCGATCTCTGACTCGCCATCGCGGGCATTGCAGAATGATACCAAGTTGACCTTATTTGATCTGACATCAAGTAAACAACTGCACACGACAACCTTGCGGCATTGCGACGAATACTCCATGAGCAAGGGCTATTTTTGCAGGCATGAAACGCAGTATCTCAATCAAAAATCCCATAAGCTTTATGAGTACTATGACACCCCGACTCGTCCCACCACCTACAGGCTGGTGGCCGAGAACACATATGGTAAGACGACAGCCGAATTGACCGTTGATATTAAGGATTATGAAAAATTTAAAAATCCCAAGCCGGTCATTAAAAGTTTTGTTACCAAAAACTATCGCAAAGGAACCAAGTCGGACCTCCTTTTTGTCGGTGAGCCTTGTCGTCTGGCCTATGAATTTGAGAATGCTGATAGCGCGTATATCCTGGCGACATCGGGAAGTGGGAAGAGCAAAGAGGTCTATTTACATGCAGAGGCCTGGGGTGGACTGACCAAGGGTGAAGAGGTCTTCTATCCGCAGGAAAATACTTCCTATCAACTGGTGGTCAAAAAAGGATTGAGCCTTCTCAATTCGGCAGTGTTACCCGTTGTTGTTACCCCGAAATCAGAGAAAAATCCTGGCTATTCCATCACGTTGAAAGCCTATAAGATGACGATCTTCGCGGGCGAGGAGAGTATAGTCTCATGGCGTTTCTCTGGAGCCAAAAAGGCCTATCTCTATGTCCAGGGACATTATGAGACCGGTTTTGATCTTCCTGTTGATGCGAAAGGCTCCGGCAGTGGCCAGCGAGAGTTCCGCCCCAAAATGACCACCAGTTATGTGTTGGAACTGTTAACTGAAGATGGAAAAAAACGGGCCGAAACCATCACTGTTGTTGTTAATAAGAGCAAGGACAGTGTCATTTCACCTGGGATAGAAGGATCGCTGGTGTTTGATCCTGACGCACCGCTTATCTCCAGCTTTAGTGCGTCACCTGAGAGCATCCGGCTGCCGGTTAATGCCACCGCAAATACTTCGTTGCCGGTGACCCTGAGTTATCGTTTCAGTAGTGCGCAAAAGGCACGAATTGTGGAACGTCTGTCCGGGAAAACCATCAAGGAACTCAAGGTTGCCAACAGTGGAGCAACCAGCGGAAGCTTGAAATTAAAGCCGGACGAGATGTCTGTGTATGTGTTGGAGATTTTTGGTGAAGATGGCATCAAACACAGTGCTGAGGCAACGGTAAAGGTCGCTCGGCCCATGGAGCACAAGCGTTTTGGCAAGAAGCACCGCTATGCCCCGACCATTATGGCTTTCAAGCCGAGTAAGGAGGAGGTACAGCCCGGTGATCTGCTGAAACTTCATTACAAATACCACGAGGTTGATGAAGCCTATATCATTGATCAGGCAACCAACAAGGTGCTGCACATCCTGCCACCAGAACATAAGGGAGAATATCTCAGTGGTGAGGTTGTGGTCAAGGTTCCCGAAACGACGACGACAGCCACCTACTCCTGGAAATTGTCATTGAAAAATGACTATAAGGCCAAGAGCACCACCGCAACGGTAAGGGTGATCCAACCATAAAAAACAGGGAGGCATTTGTTTCACAGGGGCTGGAGGTAAACTTCAGCCCCTTTTTTTTGGCGTGGTTTTTCTTAGAGGAGCGGCTTTTGCTGTTGCGGCAGTTGTTTTTTTGCCTTGGCACCCAGCTCTTTGAGCTGCTCGGTTCTGCGGACGAGGCTGCCTTTGCCGGTGTAGAGTTTTTTTACCGCTGCCTCATAACTCTGTTGGGCGTTGCCAAGTTGTTTGCCTATTTTTTCGATGTCGGTGACAAAACCGACAAATTTATCGTAAAGCTCGCCCCCTTTTTGGGCGATTTCCAAGACATTTTTATTCTGATGTTCCTGTTTCCAGATCGAGGCCACGGTGCGTAAGGTGGCCAGCAGGGTCGAAGGGCTCACAATGACGATCTTGTTATCCCAGGCATAGCTGAATAATTCCTGATCATGCTGGACAGCGATCGCAAAAGAGGATTCGATGGGTAAAAACATCAGCACAAAATCGGGGCTGGACAGCCCCTGGGCTGTGGGATAATGTTTTTTTGCCAGCTCTTTGACATGGTTTTTCAAGGCGGTGATATGCTCTCGAATAAAAAGATCTTTTTCATTATCACTGTCTGCTTCGATATAGCGGTCATAGGCGTTCAGTGAGACCTTGGCATCGACGATGACATGACTGTTTTCGGGAAGGTCGATGATGACATCAGGACGAATAGGCCGCCCCTCGTCGTTGTGCAGGGCGACTTCGCGGCGGTATTCGCTGCCCCTGGTGAGCCCGGAGCGTTCTAAGATTCGTTCCAGAATCACCTCGCCCCAGTTTCCTTGTTTTTTTACGTCTCCGCGGAGTGCCCGGGTCAGGTTATGGGCCTCGGCACTGATTCTATGGTTTAATTCATAGAGTCGTTTTACTTCTTCCCGAAGGCTTATTTTGTCACGGGTTTCTCTCTCATAGGTCTCTTCGACTTTTTTTTCAAAGGTGGTGATTTTCTCTTTGAGAGGGTCGAGCAAACTTTGGAGGCGTTTTTGATTGGTGGCCTGAACCTCCTGGGAGTTTTCCCGTAAGATTTTGGTGGCGATATGCTCAAAGTGCAGGGTGAATGTTTTTTGTAGTTCTTCGAGATCTTTTTTCTGTTGTCTCAGGCGTTCTTCGAGGGTTTCGTTGCCGACTTTCTGGGCGGCATTTGTCTGCAGTAATTCTTCTTTATGATGGCGTTCTGCTGCCAGTTCCTGCTGTAGCTGCTCTTTTTCCTCGGTGAAATGATGGAGTCGCTCTTGAAGTGTTGCCGCCTCCTGTTGCAGACTGGTGATCTCAGCGGCATGTTTTTGCCGTATGCGATAGATTTTTCCTTGGGAGAACAGAAGGGCGACAATCAATCCAGCGGCAAAGGCTGTGGTGAGAAAGATGATTTCCATGATCGCTGAAAAAGAATGAAGAGGGTTTTTAAAATTTGTTTCTTGGTAATAAAGAGAGTAGCATAGCACGTTTAGCCCGGATATTTCATGAACATTATGTCAAACTCTTTAAATTTGCTGATGTTTTAATACACTATATAGAGAAAATTACAGTTTTAGAATGTCCAAAGTGTTCACCAGAGGTCAATCCATGCGGTGCCATCTTTTTCAGTATTTTTGCATTAAATATAGTTTACTATTACTTAATGCAAAAAAACTTTAAGCCTGACGCTGCCTGAACTGATGAAATATCCGGGTTAGCGGAGGGTTTCCAGACAGAGACGAGGAAAAAAAGAGCCTTTTTCTGGGCTTTTTTCGGACATCGGTGTATATGAGGCGTGCCAGGAGTGTGATCTTTAAGTACCGGTCAGAGAAAAGGCTGCCGGTTGCTTTATTTTCCATTTTTATCTTTGAGAAGTGATGGTATGAGACGTTTTCTTCTTGCAGTATTTGTGATCTTTTCATCTTTCTTTGTTGTGCTGGCAGCATCAGGAGCCGAGCCGCAGAGCGTGTTTGTTTCTATTGTTCCGCAAAAATATTTTGTCGAGCAGATCTGTGGAAAAAATTGTGCGGTGCACGTGATGGTGCAGCCCGGAGCCAGCCCGGCAACCTATGAGCCAAAACCCTCGCAGATGCGAAAATTGAAAAACGCAACCCTCTATTTTGCCGTGGGAGTGCCTTTTGAGCAGATATGGCTTGACAGGATTGCCCAGGTCAACAGAGAGATGCGTGTTGTTCATACCGAACAGGGAATTTCCCGTATGGCGATGCAGGCCCATCACCACCATGATGAGGAGGCCCACAAAGGACATAAGGAGGAACACCAGAAAAAGCATCGCAGGGCAGGACTTGACCCCCATATCTGGCTGGCGCCATCATTGGTGAAAATACAGGCTCAGACCATTGCCCGGGCCCTTGGCGAACAGTACCCGGAGTATAAGGCTGTTTTTGAGAAGAACCTTGGGGTTTTCTTGCAGAAAATCACCGCGCTTGATCGTGAAATCAAGGCAGCTCTCGGGGGAAAGGCCGGTCGTGAATTCATGGTGTTTCATCCTTCCTGGGGCTATTGGGCGCGGGATTACGGGCTTGTTCAGGTGCCGGTGGAGATCGAGGGGAAAAGTCCCAAGCCAGCGCAATTACAGGTATTGATTGAACATGCCAAAGAGCATCATATCCGGGTTATTTTTGCCCAACCTCAGTTCTCCGCAAAAAGTGCCAAGGTGATTGCCGCCGCCATTGGGGGTAAGGTGCTTATGATTGATCCTCTTAGCGAAGATTGGATGGAAAATTTGAAAAAAATCGCCGCGATATTTGCGGCAACACTTTAAAAACGCCGATGACAGCGCCAATTGTCGAGATCAAAGAGATGTGCTATTCCCTCAGCGGGCAGGACATCTTGCATAATATTAATCTTACTATTGTTCCGGGGGATTTCATTTCGGTCATTGGGCCGAATGGTGGTGGCAAGACCACTTTAATTAAGTTGATTCTGGGGTTGCTCGAACCGGGCCGTGGTGAGATCTTGATTAATGGTAAGTCCCCCAGCGCACGGCAGACCTCTGTCGGCTATGTGCCCCAGCATGTCAATCATAATGTCAATTTTCCGGCAACGGCCCTTGATGTCGTACTCATGGGATATTTTGATTCGCGACGCCGTTTTGCAAGAAATGGGACGCGACATAAAAAACGTGCTGCGCTGGAGATTATGGAAAAACTTGGTATCGCTGATTATGCCCTGCGAAAGATTGCTGCTCTTTCCGGCGGGCAGCGCCAGCGGGTCCTTATTGCCCGGGCTCTGGTTTCACAACCAGACCTTCTGGTGCTCGATGAGCCCACCGCATCCATTGATACCAAAGGGCAGACCGAATTTTATGAACTTTTGAAAGAGTTGAATAAAGAGCTGACTATTTTCATGGTGAGTCACGATCTGTTGATTGTCGCATCCTATGCGAAGACTATCGCCTGCCTCAACCGGCATCTCTACTGCCACCGGGCCTTTGCCTCGTCCTCAGAGGTGCTGGATGCCTTTCATATGTGTACTGTAGAGCAGAGCTGTCCGGTGGAGATGCTCGCTGGCCAAATGGCTACAATACGAAGGGGGCAACAATGATAGAGGCCGCGTTACATTTTGAGTTCATGCGTAATGCCCTGTTTGCCGGGCTGCTTACCGCTGTTCTTTGCGGGATTCTGGGGACTCTCATTGTGGTCAACCGATTGGTGTTTCTCTCCGGCGGTGTTGCCCATAGTGCCTATGGCGGCGTAGGGCTGGCTTTTTTCATGGGATGGCCCTATCTCTTCGGGGCGACCTTGTTTGCCCTGGGCTCGGCAATGATTATGGCGGCGGTCTCTTTAAGTGCAAGACACCGTGCTGATACCATTATCGGGGTGATGTGGGCGGTGGGTATGGCCAGCGGGGTGCTGCTTCTTGATCTGGCCCCGGGGTATAATGTCAATTTGATGAGCTATCTCTTTGGCTCAATCTTGAGTGTGCCCAGCTCAGATCTGGTTGCGATGGGGCTGATGGCCATTGTGGTCTGTGGTTTTGTTGCCTGGTTTTATCAGGATTTACTGATCTTTTCTTACGATGAAGAGTTTGCCCAGGTGCGTGGCGTGCCGGTACGGCTCCTCTATTTTCTTCTCATTGCGCTGGTGGCGGTTTCTATCGTGATCATTGTCCAGGTCGTTGGCTTGATTCTCGTCATTGCCTTACTCACCATTCCCCCGTATATCGCAGAACGCTATACGCGGTCGCTTGCGCAGATGATGCTGGTTTCTTCGTTGCTGGGGATGTTTTTTATTTTGACTGGCCTCTGGGGCGCCTATCTCTGGGATCTCTCTTCAGGGGCAGCGATTATCATGGTTGCCGGGCTATGTTTTTTTGCGAGCATCCTTCTTGATAAGATAATGCAGATTCGTCTCAAAAGACGTTGGCTCCGTGCCCATGGTGATTAGTGTTACGTCAAAAATAATCCGGTTAATAAAATTGATCCAATGGGGTTGGCAACAGGAGGGGAACATTTGAATGATGTTGACTGGGGTCGTGGTATGATCCGCCATCGTCGATTTGTTCAGAAAGACAAGCTTGCTTTAATAAAGCAAACGATTTTCTTTTCAAATGTAATTTGGCGTTAACTGGAGTAAGTCTGACATGCGCAGCCATGTGTACAGCCGCTACATTGGTTTGGCTACGTGTTTTCAAGCTTGTAATGCCGCAACGCTTGGAAAGAGAGCTGGATGCTTGCTAAGGTATGAAACTTTACTTCAGGAGTGCAGAAAAATTCCTTGTGGGGATTGTCCAAACTTAAAATATAAAATGATGGTACTTTATTTTTTAAGCATAATTAGTGAAATG
>PDWI01005841.1_pt1 | contig 15706 bp, 10 predicted proteins | sample 1430891 | NCBI WGS metagenome assembly PDWI01 (sample SAMN01162508, study PRJNA174530) | Oral metagenome, whole genome shotgun sequencing project. | biome: Marine environment; feature: Marine mammal; material: Swab sample of the gingival sulcus; isolation source: swab sample of gingival sulcus... | reverse complement strand
AATAAGAGTCTTGAATTTCTCTACCGTCTCCTTTACCTGAGCTTCAGATAAAACGGGAGTTACAATGAAAACGGTCTCATAATGATTCAACATAACTTAAAAATTTAATTAATAATTCACTTACAAATCATAAGTGTATTTTTTATCGAGCGACAAAAGTAGGTATTCTTTTTTTAATATTCAACACATCAAGGATATTAGCTGATGACGGCTGATTTTTAGTGGTTAGCTGATGGCGATTAGCTCTCATAACTCTCAGCAAAAAAATTCCACTGAAATAAATTTTGTCCTTAAACGATATACCACAATACGTTTAAGAATAAAAATTGACTCAGTGGAATTTAAGTTACTCTACTTTTATTGAGATTTTAAGAGTGTCCTAGCACTACAATTCTCATGACCTTTAGATTTAAAACAATAAATCGATAGAATTGCCAAAAAATCTCTTTACGCCAAAACATGGTTCTTTTTGTAGGCATAGGAGGATATGCCTCGTCATAATAACCTCTTTTTCTTGAATTACTCATAATATATCTGTTTTATATTTTTCACTTACTTTTTTAATCTGAATTTACCCCAAATCAAGATAGTACTTTTTTACTGGGTAAATTGTGTGTGCAAATGATACTATTCAGGTAACAACCACCAGAAAGGATATCCTTTTGCCTTATGTAAAAACATATAGTGCATTGTCCACTTCATCCAGTGTCCTGCTAAACCGGGTTCTCCCATGGTATATTTAACACTACGTCCCCATTCAGGATATTTTTCCCAATCAGGCACAATAGGAAATACGGTCATGGTTGCAGCAGCACCTTTGGTCATGCCATAACCAGCAGAAACAATACAAGCAGCACCCATTTTTGCCATAGATGCACGGTGCTTTAATTCATGCTCTCCTTTTTTCACCAAACGCACAATATTTAATGCAACAATCTTACCTGCAACACCCGAAGGCATACCTGTACGAGGAGGAGCAGGGAAAATAGGTGTTCCATTCTTACTCTTCATTGGTTTAGAGATAGAGTGTGGAGGTGCAAAGGCAATTCCCGGTGCAAACATATTTGGATAGGTAGGATTGCGATAAGTTTCTGGCCAATCAGAAGCCTTCCAGTCTTCAAAATCTTTAGGCGTATAATCTGCATCCACCTTCATAAATCCATTAGGAGCAAAAACCACCGATGTTATATCTTCATTGTTCTTATCATATGCTTTTAATCCTACTCCAGCAAAACCCGGAATCAACATTGCAAAGTCAAAATCAACAGTAAGTTTGTCGCCATCTAATGTTTCATAGTGTGCCACTCCAGGATCTACCTTAAATACACCAGCTCGTTTAATCCAGTGAATGCCATGTTCAATAAGAAACGATTCAGCAAAAACTTTTGTAGAAGTGATATAACCTCCACGCTTTATAAATGCTCCACCCATTCCAAAATCACCCAATTCATATTCATTGGTAATCCATATTAAATTGGCCTTATCTTGTAGTTTGCGTTTCTTTATTTCATAGGAAAGATTTAGGATATACTCGAAAGCGGCTCCTTGGCAGGTTGCCATTGGATTTCCTGTTCCCACCAAAAAGGTTTGGTTTTCGCCTGCTTCCATTTTTTTGAAACAGCCTTGCAATTTGTCCCAAGCATGCACTGCATGATCGCAAGAACAAACCGATTCTGTATTTTGTCCAGGACCCATTCCGGGTGTTGCTTCAAAGTTTAATTTAGGACCTGTGGCATTAACCAAATAGTCGTATTCTACAATTTCAGTTTCGCCCTTCTTATCTTCGCTAGTATATTCAATGGTAACAAACCCTCTATCTATTTCACTACTCCCCTCTGGGTTTATTGATATGGCTTTGGCTTGTTTGAATACAATTTTCCATTTCTTATAGACTTTATTCAATTTAAAACGAACTTGATCTAATTTCATTCGTCCTACCCCAACCCAAATATTAGATGGTATCCATTGGTAATACTCACTTGGCGACACAACAACAACTTCGTGTTTTCGCCCTAATTTTTTCTTGATGAATGCAGCTGCAGTATGTCCTGATATTCCAGCTCCCAATACAACAATTTTAGCCATATTAATACTTTTTATTATGTGAATAATTTTAATAAAACATCAATCTAACAAAGTAACACCAGCAAAATAGCACTAGTACTAAAAGATTTATGTCCCTTCAAAGCTAACAAAATATCTAGATAACTCAATATAAAGTATCCTTTTTATATTTACCTACTTATCAAAATAATATTTCTGTAAAATGAAAAATCATAATAAAAACAAAGGTTTTCGTAACAATCAGTCTTGCTATATTTATTCTTTCTAAATTAATATAGAGTTTTATTTCTTTTCTTTCAGGCTTGTTTCATTATTATTTTCAATCTCGAACACTTTCATCTACTTTTGCTCCCCTGAAAATAAAAATCATATCAACCCTAGCATTTGTAAGATATTATACCTGCTGTTATCAGAGGTTACTCAAAGGAAAATAGGACTTTTAAATGGGTAAACAGAGGCTTACAAATGGTATTAGGTAATGAAAAATTTCACAGTCATGTCTATATCAGGAAATATTCCGAAACTGTATTGTATCAAATTAGCAAAATGGTTTATGTTAACCATGCCCATAATTGTTCTTTTCTATCAAGAAAACGGCTTAAAAATGCAAGACGTTTTGTTATTAAAGGGGATTTATTCGGTGGCAGTGGTGCTATTAGAGATTCCATCGGGTTATGTTGCCGATATCTGGGGACGTAAAAAGTCCTTGATATTAGGAGCCATATTTGGCTGTATGGGATTTATCATATATAGTTTCAGTTCTGATTTCACAGGCTTTTTAGTTGCTGAATTAATTCTGGGTATTGGAGGCAGCTTTATCTCTGGCTCCGATTCTGCCATGCTATACGACACCTTATTACAAATGAACCGTTCTGATGACTATTTGAAACAAGAAAGCCGCATGATGTCTATCGGTAATTTTGCCGAAGCCATTGCGGGAATAGCAGGTGGTATGTTGGCAACTATTAGTTTAAGAACTCCTTTTATAATACAGTCAATGGTTGCTTTTATGGCTATTCCGGCCGCCTTTTTATTGGTGGATGTTACACATAAAAACAAGCAAACAGACAATAATACTTCCATTAAAGATATTCTACAATATGCAATTATCAGCAACAAATCGCTACGTTGGCATATTGTCCTTTCGTCTGTAATTGGTTGTGCCACCCTCACGTTTGCTTGGTTTGTTCAGCCTTATTTAAAAAACTTAGATTTGAATGTGAGTACTATCGGTATTATTTGGTCTTTATTGAATCTTACTGTTGGTGCCGTAGCCCTTTTATCAGATAAAATATCCCGTAGATTGGGAAAAATAGGCACCATGCTATTTATTGTAATTGGTATTTCTAGCGGATTTATATTTAGTGGTATTTTCAATTCTTTAATCAGCATTGCTTTGTTTTTCTCTTTTTATGCCGTTAGAGGTATTGCCACTCCTGTCTTAAAAAATTATATCAACGAGCTAACAGAATCGCACATGAGAGCAACCGTTTTGTCCATTCGAAACTTTGTTATTCGAATTTGTTTTGCTTGTATTGCTCCTTTTTTAGGTTGGTATTCCGACACCTTTTCTCTTGGAATCGCCTTGCTTTTAGCAGGTTTTATCTTCCTATTTTTAGGAACCGCAACCATAATTATGATTTATATCTCAAGACGAAGAAAAAATCTCAAATAATTTGCGATAAAGAACAATATTTTTCTATATTTGCACCGCATTAAAAATGATGGTCCAGTAGCTCAGTTGGATTAGAGCAACAGCCTTCTAAGCTGTAGGTCCCAGGTTCGAGCCCTGGCTGGATCACTCTTTTTTTTTCATAACTATACATTTAAGATGGAGGTCCAGTAGCTCAGTTGGATTAGAGCAACAGCCTTCTAAGCTGTAGGTCCCAGGTTCGAGCCCTGGCTGGATCACGAAGTTGTTCAACATTGTTGAGCAACTTTTTTTTGGCATATTATGCCATCTGTTCAACTTACCATAAAAAAATAACGGACTACCAATTCATATACTGGCAGTCCGTTTTATTTTAAGGCTTATTAGCAAAGCCTTTTATGCAATCATATTCTAGAATTTTACACCTACTGTAAGCATTGCACTACGTTCGCTTCCCGGTATAAACTGTGAAGAGAATACACTATTTGAGAAATAAGACTTGTTGAATAAATTATTCACTTTTAATTTCATAAATACATTATCAAACGAGTAACCCAATGTTGCCTCAGCCAACCAATACGATGGCAATTCATAAGCATTTGACCAACTAGTATATTGCTTGTCAGTATAAGTTAGACCAAAACCGACACTTAAATTCTCTAATACTCCCGAAGGTACTTTATAAAAACTCCACAAATAAACTTTATTACGAGGACTATATCTCAAGTAGTTTCCTTCTTTTTTCGATTTTGTATATTCATTATTTGAAAACTCTTTATACTTCGCTTCACAAAATCCATATCCTGCATTAACAGATAGTCCTTTTATTGGTGTTACAATATTAGCTTCTAATTCAAAACCTTTAGAATTAACCACACCAACTTGACCATACATACGTTTACCAGCATTGTTTTTACCTAAATATTCTTTGATATTTTCTTTCTCAATAAAGAAAGCAGTTCCATTTACATTTAACCAATTCTGGAAACTGTATTTAAAACCAACTTCTCCTTGATAACCACTTTCAGGCTTAAATACTTCTTCTCCATCTGCAGGGAAAAATTCTTTTCCATCTTTATCAATGTAGATGTAATTCTCATTATAAACAGTCCTGTTTGGCTTAAAGAAACTAGCAATAGAAGTATAAATCGATAAATTCTCAACTGGCTGATAAACCAATCCTGCACGGTATGAAAATGCTGTGTTTTTAATTGTCTTTGCATCTGTTTTGTCTATCAGCTTGCGAGCAGCAGGCACTGATGCTCTTTGCTTATCCATTGAGTAGAAATCAACACGAACCCCTATCATCGCTTTTAACTTATCAGAAAAACTGATTAAATCGTGAGCATATAAACTATTGATATACTCTTTATAAAGACTAGCTTTTGAAAATTTAGATTCTAAATTTCCTTGATTTAAAACAGGATTTTCAATGGCAACGACACCATACAAACCATCACCCGAAACATCAACACCTACATTGTAACCACTGTAACTTATTCTATCTAATAACATAAAGCTATATCCACCCATAATATTATGAGTAATATTTCCTGTTTTTAGCTTATTGGTATATTCAAGAAAATGCTGATAAGTCTTAGTTTCATGAGAAAATCGTAATGGAAAATCTCTAACTAAATGCTCAATATCGATATACACTTTATTTTCACCTTTCAAATAAAAATGCTTATAGTCCGCTTGATCTGAAGTTCTAAATGATAATGATTCTGTAGAAAAGTAATCAATCAAATCGTAAGAGTAAGAAGCATGTAATGATAGGTTTGAATCGTCGTTGAAACGATGTGTATATTTAGCAGAGACATTTTGATTTCTGTTTTTCAAATAATCACCTGGATCATTATAACGCTGTGTTCTATCAAATGATTTTAGCAAATCTCCTTTTCTTGCAACAATATTACCATCTAAATCATAGATCGCATCTTTGGTTATTATTGGTAAACCTGTTTCTGTTCCATACAAGTCATCATGAGCACCTACACGTATCTCTAATTTATCATTATCTGATATTTTTTGATCTAAAGCCAAATACACATTAGAAAATTTGGTTGCATTATCTCTCCAACCATCGCTACTAGACAAACTAGCATCGAAACGATAATTTAATGTATTGTTTATTTTCCCACCTGCTCCTAATACTACTTTTTTAGTATTCCATGTGCCATAAGTTGCTGCAAAATTGGCGGTAAACTTATCAGTTGGTTGCTTTCTAACAATATTTAAAATTCCTCCTACAGCTGAGTGTCCGTATAATACAGAGGCAGGACCTTTTAAGTATTCTATTCTTTCAACAGCAGCTAATGTGGTAACAGGAGCACTATTTGAGAATGCCATTCTTTCGTCTCTTGAACCATCTACCATAATAATAGGATTTCCAAAACCACGCATTTTAAACGTTTGGAACCCGCCATATTTCATTGCAGGGTTTATACCCGTTGTATAACGCACTGCATCATTGACATTATCAATATCAGCTTGCTTTAATAAATTAGCTCCAATAACCGATGTGGTTACAGGCATATCTTGCGATGGCACATTTAGCTTTAAAACACTTTCCTTTTTTAAAGGCATATTTTCAGAAACAACCACCTCTCCTATTTGCTCTACTTTTTTGGCTAATTCAAAACGAACCTCCATATCTTTCATACAAGCAATATTCTGCTCTATGGTTTTGTAACCTATTTCTGAAACTACAACAGTGTATTTTCCTTTTGGTAATTGCAGGGTAAAATTCCCTTTAGCATCGGTTACTGCTCCTTTTTTCAAATTTTTCACATACACATCAACATCTTCTAATGGTTGCTGATTTTCCTTACTTACAACAATTCCCTTTATGGTTACTTGCTGTGCTTTCAGTCCTATTGCAACAAACAAAAGAACTGCGATTAAAATAAATCTTTTAGTCATAAAATTATTGTTTAATTTCTAATTATCACACTTGAAAACATCAGGAAGTAAAACGATTTACGAGACAAACAACAACAATCAATTAAGAAATAGACATAGCATTCTCATTAGGAATAAGCACTTATTCCTGCAATATTCTATTCGCCAAAGGACATGGATTGTTCAATACACATAAATAACAATTCTATTTCACCTCTATTCCCGGAAGTGCTTTTAACTATTTATTGCTAGCAGGTATCCTGACTTATTCCGTTTTTATCGCCTTCCCATTGCAAGGTTGCAACAGTGGCAGAGGTAAGATAAAAAACTAATTTTAGTGATAGTAGATAAAAAAAATGGAAAACAATTGAAGTAAATGGTGTATCAGTATAGAATGTTATTTACAGAACAAATGAAACGATTTAGGTCATCTTCTATTATAAAAATGGAACTTACAGTAGCGGGTACTGTTACGGATTCTCACCGTATTCCCTCTTAGCTCTACAAAGAGAACTAACAACGGCACTAAAGTAGTGCTATTTATTAATATTCCAAAATTCGTTAATCTGGCTAGCGCCCTATTACCTAATCACATTTCTTTATTTATATTCGCAACCTAACTCAACAGGTAATTATGGATTTTAAAATCATATCGAAATTTCAGCCCACGGGCGATCAGCCACAAGCAATAGAACAGTTAAAAAATGGTATCGAACAAGGCAATCCCTTTCAAACCCTGTTGGGCGTTACAGGTTCAGGAAAAACATTTACCATAGCCAATGTGATTGAGCAAGTACAACGCCCCACTTTGATATTGAGCCACAACAAAACATTGGCAGCACAACTCTATGGCGAGTTTAAAAACTTTTTTCCGAACAATGCGGTAGAATATTTTGTTTCTTATTACGATTATTATCAACCCGAAGCCTATTTACCCGTTACCGATACCTATATAGAAAAAGATTTATCAATCAACGATGAAATTGAAAAACTTCGATTGAGTGCCACCTCTGCCCTATTATCAGGAAGAAAAGATGTGATTGTGATCTCTTCGGTTTCGTGTCTTTATGGTATTGGAAACCCCGAAGATTTTCATGCCAACGTAACTGTGTTGGAGAAAGGACAGGTTATCTCTCGTAACAAATTGCTTTTGGGTTTTGTTGATGCCCTTTATTCTCGCAACGAGGTATTATTCGACAGGGGAAACTTTAGAGTGAAAGGCGATACCATTGATATTTTCCCTGCTTATGCTGACTTTGCTTATCGTATTATATTTTGGGACGACGAGATTGACGAAATCTACTCTTTCGATCCGCTTAACGGACACAAAATAGAAGACTTTGACAGAATCACGATTTATCCTGCCAATATTTTTGTTACCAGCAAAGAACGAGTTAAATCAGCAATGGTGCAAATACAAGACGATATGATGGCACACACCGCCTTTTTAAAAGAAAATGGCAAACACCTCGAAGCAAGACGCTTGGAAGAAAAGGTCAATTTCGATTTAGAGATGATTCGAGAGTTAGGACACTGTTCGGGTATCGAAAATTATTCTCGCTATTTTGATGGCAGAGCCGCAGGCACCCGTCCGTTTTGCTTATTAGATTATTTTCCCGATGATTTTTTAATGGTGATAGACGAAAGCCACGTAACCATTCCTCAAATTAGAGCAATGTATGGTGGCGATCACGCCCGCAAAATAAATTTGGTGGAATATGGTTTTCGCCTTCCTTCAGCCATGGACAATCGTCCTCTTAAATTTGAAGAATTTGAAGCTATCACCCATCAAACCATTTATGTTAGTGCCACTCCTGCCGATTACGAGTTAGAAAAAAGTGATGGTGTTGTAGTAGAACAGGTGATTCGTCCTACTGGTCTTCTCGATCCGCAGATTGATGTGCGTCCTAGCCTCAATCAGATTGATGATTTAATCCACGAAATCAACACCAGAACAGCACTCAACGAACGGGTATTGGTTACAACTCTAACCAAACGAATGGCTGAAGAATTAACCGATTATTTGGCTAAAATGGGAATACGTTGCCGCTATGTACATTCTGATGTAGATACGCTAGACAGGGTAAAAATAATGGAAGATTTACGCAATGGTGCATTCGATGTGTTAATTGGCGTAAACCTGCTTCGTGAAGGTTTAGATTTACCCGAGGTTTCTCTGGTTGCTATTCTTGATGCCGACAAAGAGGGCTTTCTTCGCTCTACTCGCTCGTTGGTGCAAACCGCAGGGCGTGCCGCTCGTAATGTCAACGGACGGGTAATTATGTATGCCGATAAAATTACTCGTTCCATGCAAGAAACCATCGATTCGACCAACTATCGCCGTGAAAAACAATTGCAATACAATAACAAGCATGGCATTGTTCCCAAACAGATAGAAAAATCGAAAGACAGCATCATGCCTCAATCGCAATCATCTGATAAAAAATCTTATTCTGGTGCCGAATCAGTTGAAATTGCTGCCGATCCTGTGGTGCAATACATGAGCAAAGAGAGTCTTGAAAAGACCATTGAAAAAACAAAAAAGGCAATGCAAAAAGCTGCCAAAGAGATGGACTTTTTACAAGCTGCTCAGTATCGTGATGAGATGTATAAACTACAAGAGCAATTAAAAAAGAAAAAATAGCTTGGTTAATGGTTGGCGATTGGCGGCTAGCAACTGATGATTGAGTACTAATACCACCTACAGTCTATCTAATCGTGTTTAGCCAAGGTGGCAAAGCACTGTTCGGTACACCAAAAACCATTTTGCCAGGGTGGCAAAGCCCATTTCCAACTGGAAAAACCGCTTTGCCAAGGTGGCAAAGCCTGTTTCCAACTGATAAAATTCGGATTACAAACAATACAAGACCCAACCAACCACACCCTTTTATTTGCCCTAATTATAGCACCTAAAATAATTGTGAAACATAAAGAGTTTCTATACTTTCGCCAGCTATAAAACAAAACAATGCATGAATAAATTAAAGCAATTTCTAAAACGAAAAGATATTGAGATATCCAGTGATAGATATCTAATAAAAGCTCTAAGCTATATGACTTATGGTCTTTTTGCATCTCTTATCATTGGTAGTATCCTCAATCAAATAGGTCTCAAACTAAACATTCCTTTTCTTTCAGAAATAGTTTGGCCTATGGCTAAAAAAATGACAGGCCCTGCTATTGCGGCAGCTGTTGCCTATGGTTTAAACGCTCCTCCCCTTGTTATTTTTTCAGCAATTATACCAGGGGCAATAGGTGCCTCACAAGGAGGTCCTGCAGGTGCTTTTATTGCCGCTGTTTTTGCCACAGAATTTGGAAAAATGGTATCAAAAGAAACAAAAGTTGATATCATTATCACTCCATCGGTTACCATTATCATTGGTGCATTAACTGGTACTTTTATAGGTACCTACATCAGCAGTTTTATGACTGCTTTAGGCGATACAATTATTGCAGCAACCGCTTTACATCCTATAATAATGAGTATCATTGTTGCTGTTATTATGGGTATGGCACTAACCCTGCCCATCAGTAGTGCTGCAATAGGAATTATGCTAGGATTAAATGGACTGGCTGCAGGTGCTGCCACAGTAGGCTGTTCTGCACAAATGATTGGTTTTGCTGTTATGGGATTTAGTGTTAATGGTTTCTCTGGACTTTTATCACAAGGATTAGGAACATCAATGTTGCAAATGCCCAACATCATTAAAAATTGGAAAATTTGGATTCCACCAACATTGGCAGGAGCCATTATTGCACCTTTTGCCACCACGCTATTGCATCTAGAAAATACCGCCATAGGTTCTGGTATGGGAACAAGCGGATTGGTCGGACAGTTTGGAACTTTTGCGGCAATGGAGCAACTGGGCTACTCTTCCTCACAAATTATTCTTCCTGTTTTGGCAGTTCATTTTCTATTTCCAGCGTTGCTTACCATTATTTTCACACAAATACTGATTAAAATAAAATGGATCACTTACGAAGATTTAAAGTTATAATGCTTGATAACACGTCTATCGTATTGATATCTTAATAATAATTAAACACACAATCAAATGAATCGATTTTTAATTAAAACAACCCTATGCTTACTCATTATAATGATATGGGTAGCTTGTGCCACAGTGCCTATTACTGGTCGTAAACAAATCAACCTTTTCCCCGAAGACCAAATGATTGCAATGAGTTTAACTCAATACGACCAGTTTCTCAATCAAAATAAAAAATCTAAAAACGCCAAACAGACAGCAATGATTAAGCGTGTAGGAAAACGCATTGCCAATGCCGTAGAAACATATCTTTCTCAACATGGGTTAAGAGATAGAGTGCGTAATTTCCAATGGGAATTTAATTTGATTGATAACAACACTCCCAATGCTTGGTGTATGCCAGGTGGAAAAGTGGTTTTCTATACAGGGATATTACCTTTTTGTGAAAGCGAAACAGGTGTTGCCGTTGTAATGGGACACGAAATTGCTCACGCCATTGCACGCCACGGAAACGAACGCATGAGCCAACAACAAGGACTTTCTTATTTGCAAGCAGGACTACAAATAGCATTAAAAGATAAGCCTGCCGAAACAAAAAAATTATGGAATACCGCATTTGGTATAAGTGCCAATTTAGGTATGTTGCTTCCGTTTTCACGCTCTCACGAAAGCGAAGCCGATAAAATGGGCTTGGTATTTATGGCAATGGCAGGCTATCAACCAGCCGAAGCGATAGAGTTTTGGAAACGAATGTCAAAAAGCGGAGGAAAAAAAACAGCTGAGTTTTTATCGACTCACCCATCTGATGCAACTCGTGTTAGAGATTTGCAACAATTTCTTCCTGAAGCAATGAAATATTACAAAAAATAAGTAACACACAATGAAACTATCAGAGATCTATCAGCTTTTCAAGCAATATCCCAATATCACAATAAATTCAAGAGAAGTACCCGAAAATAGCATCTTCGTAGCTCTAAAAGGTGCCAATTTCGATGCCAACACTTTTGCTGCTGATGCTTTAAAAAAGGGTGCAAAATATGCCATTATTGATAATCCTACTTATGCTGAAAACAATCAATATATTGTAGTTGAAAATGCGTTAGAGACATTGCAGCAATTGGCACACCTACATCGTAAAACATTGGGTATTCCTATTCTTGCCATCACTGGTACCAATGGCAAAACCACAACCAAAGAGTTGGTAAATGCTGTTTTGCAAACCAAATATAAAACAGTAGCAACAAAAGGGAATTTAAACAATCATATCGGAGTGCCTTTAACCCTTTTGTCGATGAATGAGACCACCCAATTTGGTATTGTTGAAATGGGAGCAAACAACATTGGTGAAATAGATTTCTTGTGTAAAATCACCGAGCCAGATTACGGCTTAATTACCAACGTAGGGAAAGCACATCTTGAAGGTTTTGGGTCTTTTGAGGGAGTAATGAAAACCAAAAAAGAGCTATACGATTTTCTATATCAATCCAAAGGAAAAGCATTTGTAAATACCGATAATCCCTATTTAAAGCAGATGCTTCATCAGCAAGAATATTATAGTTATGGTACTGTTGCTCCTGTTGATAGCACAGCTACATTATTGCAATCGAATCCTTTTTTAGTGGTAGAGCTACAAACTCCTGTGTTGGGTAAACTATATATCAAAACCAAACTGCTTGGCGATTTTAATTTCGAAAATGTTTTAGCAGCAATAGCAATTGCACAACATTTTAATATTGACAATAAAGATATAGCCAAAGCCATTGAATGTTACACACCAACCAACAAGCGTTCGCAAATGGCAAAAGTAGCCAACAACAATGTGCTATTTTTATATACCTATAATGCCAATCCGAATAGTATGAGCAAGGTATTGCCTTGGTTTGCCTCACTAACTCACCCCAATACGCTACTTATTTTGGGCGATATGTTAGAACTGGGAGATTATACTTTAGAAGAGCATCAAAAGGTAGTAGATACTTTAATCGAAAAGGGATTTCAGAATGTTTGGTTGGTAGGAAAACATTATCAAGCTACCCAAACACCAGCCAACTTTCATCATTTCGATAATGCAAACCAAGTAATTGAAGCTCTTGAGATAAATCCTTTACACGATTACTGGATATTAATTATGGGCTCAAACAGTATCAAGCTAGGTGCGGTTGCTGATAGGTTAAGCAACTAATATCTGTTATAGAAAAAGACCTGAACAGGTTTTAAAAACCTGTCAGGCCTAATGCCAATTTGCCAAACTAATTGGGTAAATTCAGATTATAAATAATATAACAGCTCTTTTAAATTAATTATAAACAAAGGCAAATAGCCAGAAAAAGTTTTAACTTTATACCAGTTGTGATTTGAATTTACCCAAAAGAAAAACGAATCATAGCCGTAGCTACGAAGAGTTTTTATTTTGAAGAAGAAAGGAAAATAGGTCTTTTTAATTGGGTAAATTCAAATCACAAATGGTATCAAACCTAGAATCCGAAAGGGTTTTAACTTAAATAAGCCTTTAAGATGAAAAAACCATTATTACTCGTTATTCTTTTTATTTGGGGCAATACTCTTTTTTCTTATGCCCAAACAGATAATACCAAACAAATCAAGCGTCCTAAAATAGGATTGGTTTTAAGTGGCGGAGGTGCCAAAGGATTTGCTCATGTGGGAGTATTAAAAGTAATTGATGAATTGGGTATTCCCATTGATTATATTGCAGGAACCAGCATGGGTAGCATCATCGGCGGTTTTTATGCCATGGGATATACTGCCAATGAAATCGAAAAAATCATATCTCAACAAAACTGGGACAATCTACTATCTGACAAAATAGATAGAAAATATGTTCCCATATACGAAAAGAAGGCAAAGGAAAATTACAACCTATCTTTCCCTATCAAGCCCAAAGGCATTCAGCTGCCCAGTGGTATTGTCTATGGACAAAAAGTGCTAAACTTATTCGAAAAGCTATCCATAAAATACCACAATACAACAGACTTTAAAAAACTACCTATTCCTTTTGTTTGCATTGCAACCAACCTAGAAAATGGCAATGCCGAAGTGCTTAGTAACGGTTATATCCCATTGGCATTACGTGCTAGTATGGCAATCCCTACCATATTCACTCCTGTTGTTATTGATGAAAAAATGTTGGTTGATGGTGGATTAATCAATAATTTCCCTGTTGATGAAGTACTAAAAATGGGTGCCGATATTGTTATCGGTGTAGATGTGCAGTCGGGTGTTAAAACAAAGCAACAGCTCAACTCTATTATTGATGTAATGAATCAACTATCGTCATTAACAGGTCTAAAAAACTATCAACAAAACAAATCAAAAGTAGATATCTATATCAAACCCAGTATTAAGGAATATACCGTTGGCAGTTTTAACAAAGCCGATTCTCTAATTCACAGAGGATTTATTGCTGGTAACAAAGCCAAGCCTCAACTGCTTGCCTTAAAAAAGAAATATCATCTGCAGCCAAATAAAATAGAACGATATCCCATACCAACTCCAGAAACATCGTTCTATATTGAAGATGTAAAATATAACGGTCTGCATCAAACCAGTTCTTTATTTCTCAAACGAAAAATGAACCTATTTACCCCTGGGAGTATCTCGTTAAATGATTTAAAAAAAGGATTAGATCAGGCCTATGCCAGTGGTTATTTTAATGTAATCAGCTTTAAAATGAATAACATTTCTGATGATAGCAACAAAAAATCATTAGAGTTTTTTATCAAAGAACGAACCACCAAACGCTTTAATGTTGCCTATCGCTACGATAGCGACAATAATGCCTCTGTACTTCTTAATCTAACAACTCGCAATATATTACAAGAAAACTCCCGATTATCGTTAGATCTGAAATTGGCTAAAAAGCCTCGTATTTCAGTTGCTTATAACATTGATAATGGTTTATTACCCGGTTTTACAATTAAGGCAGAATACAACGAATCGGAAGTATTCAAATATCAAAAAAACAGAAAGTCTGATATTTTCGATTTTAAATATGGAAAGGCAGATTTCAGCATTCATTCCATATTGAAAGAATCTTATGCTATCGGATTTGGTGCCAAACTGGAATATTTCGATGCCGATTCGCAAATGTCTAGTTCGCACAACAACATTAAAGATGATTTTTATTTGTCTTATTATGGCTATATCAATGTAGATACTAGAGACAATGCTCATTATCCCCATAAAGGAATGATGCTATATGGTGAATACAGTTTACTCACCACCAATGGTATTCATTTTAACGAACAAGACACACCTGCCAATATCATCTTGCTTCGATATCAAAATGCAATTAGTTTATCGAAGAAAATAACATTGCAACCGGGTGTATACGGACGAAGTATATGGGGCGAAAATTTGCCATTATATTTATATTCTTACTGTGGTGGCATAGATCAAACCGATTATTTCGATGTTCAGGTGCCTTTTGTGGGATTGCATCGCATGGAGCTGCCATCAAAAACGGCTCTTGTTATGCGTGGCGACCTGCAGTGGGAAATATTTCGCAATAACTATTTAATCTTACACACCAATTTGGGTGTACTCTCTAGTGATTTATTGGGAATATTCAATGCAGGAACATGGGTTAAAGGTATTGGACTAACTTTTTCATACAACAGTATCATTGGTCCTATGGAACTATCAATGATGCTATCTGACAAAAACACCCATCTTCAGCACTATATCAGCTTAGGCTTCTTTTTCTAAAAATAAATGATATTGTAACTGGTAGCAACGATATTGTAACAGGTAGCAATGGTATTGTAGCAGGTAGCAACGGTATTGTAACAGGTAGCAATGGTATTGTAACAGGTAGCAACGGTATTGTAACAGGTAGCAACGGTATTGTAGCAGGTAGCAACGGTATTGTAGCAGGTAGCAACGGTATTGTTCCGCTTCGCAATATATCAGTTATAATCCGAAGCTATCCCAAAAGAAAAACAGGGATTCTTAATTGGATCAATTTGTATTACAACTAGAATGATATAGCTTCTCAATAAAATACGCTACCCTTTGTTGCACCGTTTTTCTTTCACAGAAAAAATTATTGATAAGAATAGTTACTGTAAGACGTTTTCCC
>PDWI01005840.1_pt1 | contig 15710 bp, 17 predicted proteins | sample 1430891 | NCBI WGS metagenome assembly PDWI01 (sample SAMN01162508, study PRJNA174530) | Oral metagenome, whole genome shotgun sequencing project. | biome: Marine environment; feature: Marine mammal; material: Swab sample of the gingival sulcus; isolation source: swab sample of gingival sulcus... | reverse complement strand
CTGCAACCGGCGCTGGAGCTTGTTGGCCAGCCGCGACACCGCGCCCTTGAGCGGTTCGAGCTGCTGGTCGAGATATTTGCGCAGCCGTTCGAGCTCGGCCGGGTCGGCAAGCTCTTCGGCGCGGATTTCCTCGTCATTGGAGGTGTCGAAGATGGTGTAATTCGGATCGGCCTCGGAGGGCGGCGGCGGCGCGGGGGGTTCGGCGTCGAGCGCGGCTTCGGGCAGATCGGCCTCCTCGCTCGTCTCGCTCTCGGCCAGCTCGTCCATGGTGACCTTTGCTTCGGCCGGGTCCTGCTGGTCTTCCTGGGCTTGCTCGGCCTCGGCCTCCATCTCGCCGGTGCTGTCGGCGCCGTCGTCCTGCTGGTCCTGTTCCTGCTCCTCGGGTTCGGCCTCCTGGTCTTCGGCCTCGTCGGCGGCGTCCGGGTCGTCGCCGAGCTGGTCGCCATAACCGAGATCGGCGATCACCTGACGGGCGAGACGGGCGAAGGCGGCCTGATCGGCGAGGGCATTGCCGGCGCGGGCGAAGGTGGCGCCGGCCTGGGTCTCGATGAAGCCGCGCCACAGGGCGAGAAGGTTGTCGGCCCCGGCGGGCGTCGGCCGGTCGGAGACGGTTTCGCGCAGGAACAGCGCCGCGGCCTCGGCGAGTGGCGCCTCCTCGGTGGAGGTCAGCCTGTCCCAGCCGCGTTTGGTGGCCTCATCGGCGATCTTGTGGTCGATATTGGAGGCGGTGCCGGGCATCAGCCTTGCCCCCACCGCCTCGCAGCGCGCCCGCTCCATCGCGTCGTAGAGCGCCAGCGCGGTGTCGCCCGCGGGGGCGTAGCGGGCATGGGTTGCGGCATCGTGGTATTTGTGGCGCAGCGCCAGCGCGTCGGCGACACCGCGCGCCAGCAGCACCTCGTCGCGCGCCATGCGCCGGGTGATCTGCGGCAGGCGTATGGTTTCGCCGGAGACGCCGGAGGGGTCGATGGAATAGGTGACGCTCAAGTCGCGGTCGTCGGCGATCACCCTTGTCGCCTCGGCCAGGGCCTTCTTGAACGGGTCGGCGGGGTTGTCGGCGGCTTTGGTCATGGGCGTGAAGATGGGCGAAACCCCGGGGAAGGGCAAGCGGGGTTCGGGCTGTTTCGGGGGCAGGGCCGAGAGTGCAGGGCCGGGGTAAAGGGCTGGGCTACGGGGCCGGGGGCCAGCCCCCGGACCCCCGGAGTATTTGCCCCAGGAAAAGGAGCTATGGGCGTCGGTCAGTCGTGTGGCAGGCCGAGGATGCCGGTGCAGATCGACTTGTCGTTGCGGTAGAGCGGGTCGTAGGGCAGGGCGTCGATCTGGCTGCCGGGGCCGAAGGCGTCGAGATAGGCACGGGTGAGGTCGCCGGCCGCCGCATGGGCGGCGCGCACGCCGGGAGAGGCGGGCGGCAGGGTGAAGAATGCGTCGGGCACCCATTCGAGCGGGCCGGTGGCGGGGTCATCCGGTGCCCAGGCGGGGTTCGAGCACAGCGCGCGGTGGCGGTGGTAGAGGGCTGCGAGGAAGGAGCGGCAGCGGGCCTCGGTTGCCAGCGGGTCGCGCGTGGCCATGTCTTGCGTGAGCGGCACAAGCTCGTCGGGAATGGTGTCGAAGGCTGTGGTTCTGGGGGCGGATCCGCCCGCCGGGGCGCTTGCGAGAAGCGTGGAGGCGAGGACCACCAAGGCGAGACGGGCCGCCAAATGGGGGCTCTGGTTGTGCGCCGGGGGCTCCATGACACTAGATCTGGCCGCGCCCCCGCGGTCGGTGTCAGCTGGAAAGCTCATGCTCTCAGGATGCGGCAAGTGTCGCGTCGTGACAACGGCTTGCGGTGCAAAACCTGTGCACAACTCGGGATTTCTGCACTTTCGCGGGTGTTTTGAGGCGTTTGGCGGTGGGACGGGGCCGCGATCGCGGCCCCCGGTTACAGCAGCGCTGCGCTGGCAGCGCTTTCGGGCAGTTCCTCGTCGAAACAGCGCTGGTAGAACTCGGCCACGATCTGGCGCTCAAGCTCGTCGCATTTGTTGAGGAAGGTCAGCCGGAAGGCATAGCCGACCGAGCGGAAGATCTCGGCGTTCCACGCCCAATTGATCACCGTGCGCGGGCTCATCACCGTCGAGAGATCGCCGTTCATGAAGGCGGTGCGGGTGAGATCGGCGACCGCCACCATCTGGCTCACCTGACGCCGCCCGGCCTCGGTGTTGAAATGCGGCGCCTTGGCGAGCACGATAGAGGTTTCGGCATCGTGGCTGAGGTAGTTCAGCGTCGCCACCAGCGACCAGCGGTCCATCTGCGCCTGGTTGATCTGCTGCACCCCGTGGTAGAGCCCGGTGGTGTCGCCGAGACCCACCGTGTTGGCGGTGGAAAACAGGCGGAAATACTTATGCGGGGTGATGATCTCGTTCTGGTCGAGGAGCGTGAGCTTGCCGTCATGCTCCAGCACCCGCTGGATCACGAACATCACATCCGCCCGGCCGGCGTCATATTCGTCGAACACGATGGCGACCGGGTTGCGCAAGGCCCAGGGCAGGATGCCCTCGTGAAACTCGGTCACCTGCTTGCCGTCGCGCAGCTTGATCGCGTCCTTGCCGATGAGGTCGATGCGGCTGATATGGCTGTCGAGGTTGACGCGGACGGCGGGCCAGTTGAGCCGGGCGGCGACCTGTTCGATATGGGTCGACTTTCCGGTGCCGTGGTAGCCTTGAATCATCACCCGGCGGTTGTATTGGAAGCCGGCGAGGATGGCGAGGGTTGTGTCGGGGTCGAATTTGTAATTCGGGTCGAGCTCCGGCACCCGGTCGCTACGCTCCTCGAAGCCCTTGACCACCATGCCGCTGTCGATGCCGAAGGCCTCGCGGACCGAGATGTCTTCGGTCGGTTTCATGCCCTTGTCCATTGATGCCCCCTCGTCTGGCGCGCGCCTGTCGCTTGTTGGTGCCCGAAAGGCGCAGGCGGTGCAAGGGTTGTGGTGGTGCACGGGCGGGGATTCGGAGCTCTGGCAGGGTGGCGTGGCGATAGCCGCACGACATGGCTGGAAATCCGCCTCCGGTTTTGCTCATATTGCGCCGAAAGAGGGCCCCCGAGATGTTTCTTCTGTTTCGCGAACTCTACAAAGGCAGCACCCCGCGGGCGTATCGTTTCCGCTACGCGGTGCTGGTCTTCGATCTGGTCACCATCGCCTTCGTGATCGTGACCTCGTTCATCGAGCATACGCCGCCGGTGGAGATTGCCGATATGGTCTTCGGGGTGCTGATCCTCGCCGATTTCACCATCCGCCTCTCGCTCGAACGCAACAAGATACGCCATCTCACCCGCCTCACCACCTGGGCGGATATCGTCGCGATGGTGTCGTTCCTTGCGCCGATCGCGGGGGAGGGCTTCGGCTTTCTGCGGGTGTTGCGAACCTTGCGGCTGTTGCACACCTACCAGATCACGATCCGGCTGAGGCAGGACTTCCGCTACTTCCGCGAGCACGAGGACGTGATTCTGGCGACGATCAACCTCGTGGTCTTCCTGTTCGTGATGACCGGGCTGATCTATGCCACGCAATTCGGCCATAACGACGACATCAGGAACTATGCCGACGCACTCTACTTCACCGTCACCACGCTGACCACCACCGGCTTCGGCGACATCACGCTGCAGGGCACCTCGGGACGGCTGATTTCGGTGGTGGTGATGATCGTCGGCATCACGCTGTTTCTGCAACTGGCGACGGCGCTCTTTCGCCCTTCGAAGGTGAAATACACCTGCCAGACCTGCGGGCTGTCGCGCCATGATACCGACGCGGTGCATTGCAAGCATTGCGGCGCGGTGGTGAAGATCGACACCGAGGGGGCCTGAGAGCGGTCTGAGAGCGGGGCCCGAGACTTTGACGCCGGGCGCCGATACGGGCGCGGTGTCGTGAGTATTTTTGCCAAGAAAAAGAGGGTGTTTCGGGTGGCCGTGAATGTGGGGGCGGGCAGAGCCCTCCTGCCTTTTTCTTGGCTCAAATACTCAATGACCCGGGATTGCGGCCGGGTGGGGCCCAGCGGGCGGCGCGCTACTTGAAGTTGCGGCTGTCCTTGATCTGGTCCCAGGCCCAGACCACTTCCTGCAACTGTTCTTCCTGACTCCGGTCGCCGCCGTTCATGTCAGGGTGCAACACCTTGATCAGCGCCTTGTAGGCCTTGCGCACCTCGGCCTTGGTCCAGTCGTCCTTGGCCTCGAGGATCTCGATGGCGCGGCGTTCGGTGGGTGGCAGTTTCTTCGCCCCGGTGACGGCGCGGCCCGGGTTGCGGGTGGCGTTTTCGCCCAGCACCTGATGCGGGTCATCGACGCCGAGCCGGCTCCAGGCACGTTCTTCGGCGGATTTGCGGAAGGGCTTGGTTTCGCGTTCCCAGACCCTGTCCTTCTGTGCCTGCGCCTCGATCGCCTCTTCGGTGCTGGTGGTGAAGAAATTCCACTTCAGGTTGTATTCGCGCACATGTTCCTTGCAGAACCACTTGTATTCATCGAGCTCGTCAGGGCTCTTGGGCGCGCGGTATTGGCCGATCTCGGTGCAGCCGGGATGCTCGCATTGGCGCTGCGAGGTCTCGAACGCCCCCGACATGCCGCGCTTGCCGCGGGTCTTCTTCTTTTTCGAGGCCGACACCGAAATGTCGAAGCCAAAGGGGTCGGGCTTGTCCATGCTCTTACTCTTCTCGACTCGGACGCAGGAGTTTAATTCATCTGGCGAATCTTTGAAGAGGGGGGAGGCGAAAAATGGGCCTTGACGCTGAAATCCGCGGAAAACTCGAGGCGGCTTTCGCGCCGACCGCCCTCGACGTGATCGACGAGAGCCACCATCACGCGGGCCATGCGGGCCACAGCGGGTCGGGCAACAGCCATTTCCGGGTGCGGATCGCGGCGCCGGGGTTTGCCGGGATGAGCCGGATTGCGCGGCATCGCGCGGTGCATGAGGCGCTGGGCCGCGAGATCACGGCGCGGATCCATGCTCTGGCGCTGGAAATCTCCGGCTGAGCCTATCCGTCAGTGCCGGTCTGGTCGGGTTGGTCGCGGTAGATGTCCGGGGCCTTGGGGGCCGTGGGGGCCTTGGCCGGCGCCTCCGGGGTTTCCTGCGCCGCTTCGGCCGAGGGCAGGCGCGGGGCGCGGGCGGCGGAGATCTCGTGTTCGATCATCGTGCTGAGCGTGTTCCGGCTTTGGGGTGCGGGTGGCGTCGGCGCGTCAGTGGATGGTTTGTCGCTGATGTCCGGGTCGGGCCGGGCGGCCTCTTCGGTCGCGACCGGCCGGCGGAAGATCAGCATGTTCTGTTCGACCGTACTGCGTTTGGCGAGGCCGTGGCGCTCTTCGGCGGGCAGGGTTTCGGTGCGCTGGTATTCCCACCCCTCCGCGGCCAGGTCGTTGAGTGTGGTTTCGAGGGCAAGGGCGAAACGGTCGGCGGTGGTCTTCACGCCGCGCGCCTTGCGGCCGCGGGTCGGCGCGGGCACCACCTTGTATTCAAAGCTCATTCGGTCGCTCCTTCGAATTGCACAAATAGAACCTTACCCCATGGCGGGGGGGCTGTCCAAACCCGATCCGAATTGGGCTGCGGGCTGTGGCCGAAATGCGCGGTTTGGCCGGGGAAGGGGTGATGCGTGGCGCGTTTCGTGAGGGTTTGGGGGTCTAAGAAATTGATAATATGCAGGAAAATAGAGATTCCATTAGTCCGGTATTCCGGACTAATGGACAGGCTTGCCGCGGGCAAAAGACGTCAAATCTCGCCGTGCCCAAGGTGTCACCACCACGGTCAACCGGCCTTTTGAGAATGCGTGACTTTCAGGATTCGCACCGTTTGAGGCGCGCCTGCCCGCCTTACCCCAGCGGCGGCGCCCCTCCCAGGCGGTCGAAATGCAGCGCCTCGTCATCGTTGCGGAAATAGGGCACGGTTTCGGGGGGCGAGAGGTCGGGGAGCCGTCCGGCGACCTCGGCGAGCACCACCTGAGTGATGAAGGGCAGATCGTAGCGCCGCGCGTCGCCCACCGGCACCCAGTGGAGATGCGACAGCTCGTCGGAGGCGCGGGAGAAATCGTCCGGGTCGCCCGCGAGCTCGGCGGCATCGACCAGCAGGAAACGGGCGTCGAACCGGCGCGAACGGCCCGCCGGGGTCTTGGCGCGGAACACGAAGGCAAACCCGGCGGCCGAGGGCACATGGCCGGTGGCGGCGAACTCCGCCCAATCAGGGGGCACCTCGCCCGGCCAGTCGCCCGGGGTGCCGAGCACCAGCCCGGCCTCTTCCCAAAGCTCCCGGATCGCACAGGCGAGCAGCGCGGGCCCGATCCCGGCAGCAGAGGCTTCGGCGAGATTGCTGGCGAGCGGTTCGGCGGCGGCGCCCGCGACGGTGATCTCGGCATCCGCCGCGTCGAGCGCACCGCCGGGGAAGACGAATTTGTTCGGCATGAAGGCCGCCGACGCGCCGCGCTGCCCCATCAGCACCCGTGGCTCGGCCCCGCCCGGATCGCGCACCACGATCAGCGTTGCCGCATCGCGCACCCGCACCTCTTCACCGCTCATGTCGCCTCCTTCGTTTCGCCATTCCGGCCGATCGCGGCCGGATGCCGCCGGAGGGGCCGAAAAAATGCCGTCCCCCGCGACGGAACCGCGGGGCGCTTGCGTTTCAGAGATACGACACCGGGGCGCCGGGGTCAAAGAAACCGCCACCGGGCCCCCGATTTTGCAGACCTTCAAGGAGAACCGACATGAAAGACACGATCAGATTTGCCAGCCTCGGGCTTGCGGCCGGCGCCGTGATGCTCGCCATTGCCGCGCCTGCGACGGGGTTTGGCGGCAAGGGCCCCTTGGGGCGGCCGGGCATGGGGTTTGCGGGGCCGCTGGGGGGCGTGTTCGAGGTACAGTTCGGCGACCTTGATACTGATGGCGATGGGCGCATCACCGAGGCCGAGCTGCTCGTCCGCGCCCAGGGACGCGCCGCCGGGATGCTGACCGAGGCTGATGCCGATGGTGACGGCCTCCTGAGCGCCGAAGAGATCGCCGCTTTCAAACACCGTGGCCATCACCGGTTCGGCGGCGGCCGTCAGGGCGATGAGTCCGATCCGGCCGCCATTACCGTGAAACGGGCGAAGCGGATGATCTCGGCGCGCGACACAGACGGGGATGGCCTGCTGTCGGGCGATGAGCTGGTGCCGGCGGCGGGTGTCGCGGCGCTGATCGACCGGTTCGACAGGGATGACGACAATGCCTGGTCAAAGGGGGAGTTCGACAAGGCCGTCGCTCACAGCGGGCACAGCGGGCATGGCGGCCACCGGGGTCATGGCGACCACGGGGGTCACGGGGGTCATGGGGGGGCACGGCGGCTGGAAAGACCACAAAGGCTGTGATGGCGACGACCATGGCGGCTCTGACCACCACCGCTGAGATAGGCCCGGGCGGCCCCCCGCCCGGCTATCCCCTGCCGCCCGGTTGCGGTGGCGCACAGCCGAGGGTAACCCCAGACGATGGCCATGTCAGTCGACCCGCATCCGTCCGAAGAGGCCTTGCTGATCGCCTATGGCAAGGGCGATCGCGAGGCGGCGGCGCTGCTGGCGGCACGGGTGGCGCCGCGGGTGATGGCGCTGGCGGCGCGTCTTCTGGGTGACAGGGCCGAGGCCGAGGACGTGACCCAGGAGACGATGCTGCGGCTATGGAAGGCGGCGCCGAAATGGCGCCCCGGCGAGGCGAAGGTGAGCACATGGGCTTACCGTGTGGGCCGCAACCTTTGCATCGACCGGCTGCGCAAACACCGCCCCGTCGATCTCGACGCGATCCCGGAACCGCCGTCCGACGCGCCGTCCGCGGCGGCGACGCTGCTGGAGGCCGACCGGGCGCGGGCGCTGGACCGGGCGCTTTCCCGGCTGCCGGAACGCCAGCGGGCCGCGGTGACCTTGCGGCATCTGGAGGGGCTGGCAAACCCCGAGATCGCCGAAGTGCTGGAAATCAGCGTCGAGGCGGTGGAAAGTCTGACCGCCCGGGGCAAACGGGCGCTGGCGGCGCTGCTGGCCGGCCGGCGTGAGGAGTTGGGATATGGTGAAGACTGAGACCGAGATGGACGACGCGGCGCTCGAGGCGTTTTTCGCCGCGGGGCGGGCGCGGACACCGGAGCCCGGGGCCGAAGTGATGGCGCGGATCCTGGCCGATGCCGAAGCCGAGCTGGCCGCCCGCACGTCCCGTTCTGTTCGATCTTGGCCCGTCCGATCCCGCCCCATCCGATCTTGGCCCGTCCGATCCCGGTCGTCTGTCGGGCGCCCCCGGCGCCTTGGGGTCTGGACCCGGTTTCTGGACGGGATCGGCGGTTGGCCGGCGCTGGCAAGCCTCGGGGCCGCCGCGGTTGCAGGGGTCTGGATCGGCTTCGCCGTGCCCGACCGGATCAACACGCTCGCGGGCGGGCTGCTGTTGCCCGACGCGGCCACCAGCGACATGAGTTACGAGCTTGAGGATCTGTTACCGGGCTATGCCGGTTTCGAGGGCCTCGCCGAGGAGAGCGCGGGATGACCGACACCCCCCCACATGACACGCCGCACACGCCGAACCGGGCCCGGCGCTGGCCGAAACTTCTGCTTGCGGTATCGCTCACGCTCAACATTCTGGTGCTGGCGATGGTGGTGGGCGCACATTTGCGCGATGGCCACGACCACCACCGCATGCCGCCCGACCGCAAGGCGCTGCGCGCCGGCGGGCTGGCGCCGTTCTTCGACGCGCTGCCGCGTGGCGCGCGCCGGGAAATGGCCGAGGCGTTTCACGCCTCCGGCCATGGCGGGGGGCCGGACCGGGCGGCGCTGGCCGCCGATCTGCGCGCTTTCGTGGCGGCGGTGCGGGCCGAGCCGTTCGACCCCGTGGCCGCGGCCGAGGTGCTGGCGGCACAGGCTGCGCGGGTTCAGACGCGCATTGCCGCGGGTCAGGCGATCCTCGTCGATCAGCTCGCCACCATGAGCCCCCGCGACCGGGCCGCCTTTGCCGACCGGCTGGAACGGCGCTTTCCCGGTGCGGCGATGCACGGGGCAGGTCATGGCAAAGGTCACCACCGGGGTGCACCGGAGGGCGGGGCGGACAGGCGCTGAACCCGCGCCGGAGAAACGCCCGGGCCCCCGTCAGGCGGCCGCCGCGGCGAAACGCACCATATTGCGGCCGTCGGTCTTCGAGGCATAGAGCGCCCGGTCGGCGGCTTCGATCAGGCCCTGAAGATCGTCTGCACCGTCCGGTGCGCCGGTGCAGATCGTGACCCCGATCGACACGGTGATCGCCAGTTCGTGGCCCTGCGCGGTGCGCATCGGCACCTCTCCGATGACCTGGCGCAGCCGCTCCGCGGCCGCCGAGGCGGCGTCGTAATCGGTCGCGGGCATGGCGATCAGGAATTCCTCGCCGCCATGGCGCACCAGAAGGTCCACCTCGCGCATGTTCGCCTGCAACCGCCGCGCGGTCTCGATCAGCACCTCGTCGCCGGCAAGGTGCCCGTAGCTGTCGTTCACCCGCTTGAACAGGTCGAGGTCGAGCAGCATCAGCGCGAAGGGCTGGCCGGTCGCGCCCGCCTGAGCGATCACACGGCGCATGTAGGTCTCGGCGTAGCGGCGGTTGTAAAGCCCGGTGAGCGGGTCGAGCACCGCGAGGCTGAGACGGGCATCGACCGATTCGCGCAGCGCATCCACTTCCCGCTTGCGCGCGATCAGCGGCTTCAGCCGGACGGCGATTTCCTCGGGGTCGAAGCAGCCCTGGGTCACCGCGTTGGCGCCGATGTCGAGGGCGGAGGGCATGGTGGCGGCGTCGGCCGCGGTGTCGTGGATCACGATCACCGCGTGCTGGGTGGCGGGGCGCGAGCGCAACTCGCTCACCAGCATCAGCCCGTCGCGGCTATGCGCGAGATCGGCACCGATGACGAAAGCGTCGGGCGCATCGCCCTCGGCCCAGCGGTCGAGCGCGCTGTTGCGGTCGATCACCAGCACCTGCGCCGTGAGCCGCATCGCCAGCGCCCCGCGCCAGGCGAGACCCTCGGTGGGGTTCGGCGCGATCACCGCCACCCGCGGCCGCCGCCCGGTGTCGGGCAGAACCTCGGTGAAGCCCATTTCCTCGGCGGTGTCCTGCCGCCGGGTCAGCTCCTGATGCATCACCCGCATCCGCATCTGGTGGCGCACCAGGGCCAGCAGGGTGATCTCGTCGAACGGCTTTTCCAGATAGACATCGGCGCCCGCACCCAGCGCCGCGAGCCGTTCGGCCCGGCTCGGCACCGCGTCGGTCACGATCACCGGCAGTTCGGCCAGCCCGGCCTCCTGTTTCGCTGCCCGCAGCCAGTCGAGCCCTTCGCCCGCGAATCCGGGCAGGCGGGCATCGAGAATGATCATGTCGGGCTGTTCGGTGGCGAGACACTCTTCCATCTCCTCGCAGCAGGCCGCTTGCAGGATGGTATAGCGCGCCGCTTCGAGCTTTGCCTTCAGGATCACCCTGTTGGCGGCGGAACTGTCCGCGATGAGGATACGGCCTGCCATTTGGATGCGCTTCGCTCTGTTGATTTGCGGTCGTTTGGTTAATGTTTGCCCGAGATTCGTTAACAAAGCGTTGCCGGGGGCAAGGAAATCGACCGATGAAGCAGGAAAATGCCGAGACCGTCGGCTTGCAGGCGCTCGCCTGGCTGGCCGGGAATGATGAGATTTTCCCTGTGTTTCTAGGGTCTTCCGGGGCAACCGCTGCGGATCTGAAGGCTCAGGCGGGGGATCCGGCGTTTCTCGCCGCGGTGCTCGATTTTCTTTTGATGGACGATAAATGGGTTACCGGATTCTGCGATGCGGCAGGTCTCGGATACGATATGCCGATGCGCGCCCGCCACGCGCTGCCCGGCGGTGGAGAGGTGAACTGGACATGAAGATCCTGCGGGCCAAGGCCGTTCTGTTCGACAAGGACGGCACGCTTTTCGATTTCAACGCCACCTGGGTCGCCTGGGTCGAGACCATGCTGGACTATTGGTCGGACGGGGATACGGTGCTTGCCGATGCGCTCGCCGAGGCGCTGGGCTTCGACCGCGGGGCGCACAGGTTCCGCCCCGATTCGCTGGTGATTGCCGGCACCCCCGAAGAGGTCGCGGGTGCGGTCGCGCCGTTGCTCGGGCTGTCGCCCCAAAGGCTGATCGCGCGGCTGAACGCCGAGGCCGCCCGCGCGCCGATGGCCGAAGCGGTACCGCTCGGGCCGCTGCTCACCCGGCTCCGCGACATGGGGCTGCGGATCGGCGTGGCCACCAACGACGCCGAAACCCCGGCGCGATCGCATCTCGCCGCGGCCGGTGTCGAGACCATGTTCGACTTCATTGCCGGGTCCGACAGCGGCTACGGCGGCAAACCGGCGCCGGGCCAGTTGCTGGCCTTTGCGCAGGCGGTCGATATCGCGCCGGAACAGATCGTGATGGTGGGCGACAGTCTGCATGATTTCCATGCCGGCCGGGCTGCGGGGATGCAATGCGTAGGCGTGTTGACCGGGCTTGCCGGCACCGAAACCCTCGCGCCCTGCACCGATACGGTGTTGCCCGACATCGGAGCGTTGCCGGATTGGCTTTCGGAGCCGGCGTAGCACAGCCGACGGTCGTCTCTCATCGTCTTGAAAATTGATGGAAATCAAAACGCTACAGGCCGCAGTTGAAGTGATATGTCAAGCTTTCCGCGATCTGGAAAGCCCCGGCTAACCAGGGTTTCAGAAATCCGGATTCGACGGTTGGTGTTTCGCTCCTGTTAACGGTTCTGCCCTAGTCTGCCCGTGACGAGGGTTTGCGGGGTGCGGATCATGCATGGGCTTATCAACCGATCATTCGAAAGTTTCCTGACGATCACTTATGGCGAGCCGCTTTGGGCCGCGGTGGTGGAGGATCTCGATGCCGGGTTCGACCGGTTCGAGCCGATGCTGCACTATGACGACGCGCTCTCCTACAAGATGCTCGAAAGCGCCGCGCTGCGGCTCGGCAAACCGCCGGACGCGTTGCTGGAGGATTTCGGCACCTATCTTGTCGCCAACCCGGCGACCGAACGGATCCGCCGTCTGTTACGGTTCGGCGGTGTGGATTACGAGGACTTTCTGGCCTCTCTGGAAGACCTGCGTGGCCGCGCCCGCCTTGCGGTGCCCGACCTCGACCTGCCGGTGATCGAGCTTGGCGATGAGGGCGGGGGCACCTACCGGCTCGCCTGTCATTCGCCGCACAAGGGGTTCGGCCATGCTTATCTCGGCCTCCTGCGGGCCTTGGCCGACGATTACGGCGCACTGGTCCTGATCGACTACGAGGGCGAGTCCGATGGCGCAGAGATCCTGACCATCCAACTGGCAGATGCGGATTTTGCCGAGGGGCGCGAGTTCGACCTCGCTGCGCCGGTGGCAGAAAGGGCGGCGGGATGACACTGGTTTCCTTCGATATCGACCGGCTCGACGCGCTGATGCCGATGCATGTTCTGGTTGCGCCCGACGGCACCTTGCGCCACGCCGGGCCGACGCTGGGCAAGGTCTGTCCGGACCGGGTGCTGGTCGGGGCGCGGTTTCACGATCTGTTCGAGCTGCGCCGCCCGGCGGGGGGCGAGATCACCGCGGCATGCCGGGGCTCGCTTGGCAAGATCTCTCTTCGCCTGCGCGACGCCGAACGCACCCCGCTCACCGCCACCGCGATCTGCCTTGCAGACGGCCAGGGCGTGCTGCTGAATCTCTCCTTTGGATTCGCCGTGGTGGAGGCGGTGTCGCGGTTCGGTCTTACCGGGTCGGATTTTGCCACCACCGACCTCACGCTCGAACTGCTCTACCTTGTCGAGGCCAATGCGGCGGCGATGGAGGAGGCCAGTGAAACCGCCGGCCGGCTTGCGGGGGCCAAGGCGGTGGCCCAAGCCGAGGCGCTGACCGACACGCTCACCGGTCTCGACAATCGCCGCGCGCTCGACCAGGCGCTCGCGCGCAAGATCGCCCGTGGCACGCCGTTCACCCTGATGCATGTCGACCTCGACTTCTTCAAGTCGGTGAACGACACGCTTGGCCATGCGGCGGGCGATCTCGTGCTGGAAAGTGTCGCCCGGGTCCTCAACGATCTCACCCGGGCCGAGGATGTGGTCGCGCGAGTCGGGGGCGATGAATTCGTCATCGTTTTCAACAAGGTAACGGATGCGAACCGGTTGGGGGCCCTGGCCGGCCGCCTGATCGCGCGGCTCGAGGAGCCGGTGCCCTACGGCGACAGCGAGGCCCGGATTTCGGCCTCCATCGGCATCGCGCCGTCGTCGCTTTACGACCGGCCCGACCTCGAACAGATGCAACGCGACGCCGACGCGGCGCTCTATGAATCGAAACGGCGCGGCCGGGCGCGTTACACCCTTGTGCAACACGCCGGCATGCAGGCGGAGGTGATGGAATGACGCTTTGGACCGTTGGGCACAGGCGCTTCCGGCCGCCGTGAGGAAACCGGCGGTTGCAGGGTTTCTGCGCTGAGGGACCGCGCGGTTTCGGGGATAAGCATTCCGGGCGCCCGGGCAGTTGGTGGCACCTTGCGCCTGCGTGGCCTGGAGAGCGGCAAGAGCCGGACAAGCAAGTTGCAGCGGGATCGGCGGGGTGCGACACTCGACGCAGGCCGGCGCGGGCCAGCACGGGCGGCGTCGCATCGAGCCGTGCATGTGTCCGCGCATTTGCGCGAAAACCCGTCCCATGACCCATATCAGACCGGACCCCTGAAATGACCCGCCCCCCGACCGGAGCAAAGCCCGGGCCGAAAACTGGACTGAAAACCGGCCCAACGACCGAACCGAAGGCCGGACCCGAGACGCTCCTGCGTCAGATGTTCACGGCCGCCGTGGCGGCGGCACGGCCGGAAACCTGCGTCCCCCCCTGCCTGCCGGAGGCCCCGAAAACCGGCCGGCTGGTGGTGATCGGCGCGGGCAAGGCGTCGGCCGCCATGGCCCGCGCGGCGGAGCTGCACTACCAACGTCCGCTCGAGGGAATCGTGGTGACACGCTACGGCCATGCGGTGGCGTGTGAGGGTGTCGAGATCGTCGAGGCGGCGCATCCGGTGCCCGATGCCGCCGGGCGCGACGCGGCGCGGCGCATTCTTTCGCTTGCTGACGGGCTCCGGGCGGAGGACACGGTGCTCTGCCTGATCTCGGGCGGTGGTTCGGCGCTGCTGTCGCTGCCCGCCGAGGGCATCGGCTTCGATGAGAAAGCTGCGATCAATGGCGCGTTGTTGAAAAGCGGTGCGACGATCAGCGAGATGAATACCCTGCGCCGGCATCTGTCGGCGGTGAAGGGTGGACGTCTCGCGGCCGCCTGCCATCCGGCCCGGGTGGTCACGCTGCTCATTTCCGACGTGCCGGGCGACGATCCGGGCGTGATTGCCTCCGGGCCGACGGTGCCCGACCCGACCTCCTGCGCCGACGCGCTCGCGGTGCTGGAGCGCTACCGCATTCGGGTGTCGCAGCCGATCCGCGAGGGGTTGGAAAGCGGGGCGTTCGAAAGCGCCAAACCGGGCGATCCGCGGCTTGCGGGCACTGAAACCCATCTCGTCGCCACCCCTCAGGCCTCACTTGAAGCGGCGACGGCGGTGGCGCGGGCGGCGGGCTATCCGGCCCATATCCTCGGCGACGCGCTGGAAGGCGAGGCGCGCGAGGTGGGGATCGTGCTGGCGGGGATCGCGCGCCAGGTGGCGGCGCGGGGCCAGCCTTTCGAGCGGCCCTGCGTGATCCTGTCCGGTGGCGAAACCACGGTAACCCTCCGCGGCAGCGGGCGGGGCGGGCGCAATGTGGAATGCCTGCTGTCGCTCGCCGTGGCGCTGGACGGGCTCGCCGGCGTGCATGCGATCGCCTGCGATACCGACGGGGTGGACGGGACCGAAGAGGTCGCCGGGGCGGTGATCGGCCCGGACACGCTGGCAAAGGCCCGCGCCTTTGGCATCTCGGCCCGCGCCCGGCTCGATGACAATGACGGGCACGGGTTCTTCGAGGCGATCGGGGCGCAGGTCATTACCGGGCCGACGCTCACCAATGTGAACGATTTCCGCGCGATTCTGGTCGAGTAAACACGTCGGAAGCGGTTTCAAACCCGCTTCCGACGGCGTTTCCGCGCCCGTTCAGAGCTTCGGGAAGTTGTCCAGCGCTTCGGGGTTGGCGAGCGCACCCTTGTTCTTCACCTCGCGCCCGTGCACCACGTCTTTCACCGCAAGCTCGGAGATCTTGCCCGACTTTGTATGAGGCACATCCGGCACGGCGAGGATTTCCGCCGGAACGTGACGCGGCGAAGACCCCTGGCGGATGCGCGCCTTGATGCGTTTGACCAGTTCTTCGTCCAGCTCATGCCCCTCGGCCATGGCCACGAACAGCACCACCCGCTGGTCGCCGTCGACATCATGACCGACCACGACCGATTCCCGCACTTCGTGGAATTTCTCCACCTCGGCGTAGATTTCCGCGGTGCCGATCCGCACCCCGCCCGGGTTGAGCGTGGCGTCGGACCGGCCGTGGATGATGAAGCCGCCCGCCTCTGTGCGTTCGGCGTAGTCGCCTTGGCACCACGCCCCGTCGAACAGCTCGAAATAGGCGGCGCGGTAGCGGCTGCCATCTTCGTCGCCCCAGAAGCCGAGCGGCATCACCGGGAAGGCGGCGGCGCAGACCAGCTCGCCTTTTTCGCCCGGCGCGGCGGCCTTGCCCGGGGCCGACCAGACATCGACATCAAGCCCGAAGCCCGGCCCCTGGATCTCGCCGGCGTAAACCGGCCGGGTC
>PDWI01014365.1_pt1 | contig 15711 bp, 14 predicted proteins | sample 1430891 | NCBI WGS metagenome assembly PDWI01 (sample SAMN01162508, study PRJNA174530) | Oral metagenome, whole genome shotgun sequencing project. | biome: Marine environment; feature: Marine mammal; material: Swab sample of the gingival sulcus; isolation source: swab sample of gingival sulcus... | reverse complement strand
CGGTTCCTCCGTTAGCATACCTCCCTGCCCTTTCCACAACATATCCATAATCATAGGCAACAAAAAATTTTACCCCTTTCATATACTTTGTAATAAAGGTTAAATCTGTAATTGATAAATCATTCCTTACATTAAAACCCCTATCTCCTGAAATAGATAAATTCTTAAAACCCCTCACCGAATATAAATCACCTACAGATATCTTTTCCGAACCGTAAAGCGTTTCAAAACCGTATTGACCACCGGAATTCATTGAATAGCTAAAATGCTGACCAAAGAGAAGAAAGGGCTTATTCCATACCACTGAAAAATCCAACTTGTTAAATTGAGCTCTTGGCACATCATCTTCAAGATTTGGTAAGTCTTTATGAGCATCAAAAAAATTAAGTCCTCTGCAATAGAAAAGATTAACAGAGAAATAACCACCATATAAAAAAGAACTATAATCAAGACCCAGTTTAGCAATTGTCAATTTTCTACTTGAAGAATCAATTTTGGCATCCTCAATAAAATTTTCTTTATTCTTCAAAGCAAGAGAAGTCTTGAGCTTAAACTTATTATACCCATAACGCCCGAGCATTTTATCAACGGAAAAGACCCCGGAAGAGTCCTTTCCTGAAGTCTGGAAGTCTGTATTCAATCCGAAAACATACTGCATATATTCCGAACGGCTATAGGTAAATGAAAAACTCCAATAGCCAAAGAGAAAAGAGTAGAACAAAGTACCGCTTCTGCTAAAATGCTTCTCTCTATTTGACAGGGTCTGTGTATAATCAAATGAAAACATATCATTTATATTTAAGAGATTATCAAAACCCGCTGTTACCTTGCCTCTATATACTCCTGTATTTTTTTGACCCAAATTATCACAGCCCAGAGATAAATTTAGCCTTTTCGATTGTTTATTAATAATTAAGATATTGGACATCCCCGACTTGCTCCCGGGACGAATCTTCATCCGAACATCATTTGACGAGAGCTTGTTCATCTGTTCCACGCCATAATCAAGGTCTTGTATATTGAGCAATCTACCTTCAAGAAAGGGGAAGGCACAAAAAAGCTGTCTTCTTTTTTGTGAACTATTTTCCTTAGGGACTATTTTTTCTATATAGCCATTGACGATAACAAGAGAGAATCTGCCTGTTTTAAGATCCTGTGAAAGGGGAACTTTCACTCTTGCTGTTATATATCCCTTATCCATTAGCAAATTCGTTATAACTCTGACAAGAGTCATGATGTCATTATAGTTTATTTTTCTGCCTTCATAGAGAGACAACACTTTTTCTTTCTCAGACTTTGAGAGAAGTTCATCGTTTTTAATTATAATTTTTTTAACAAAAAAAGCATTCCCTTCATCTGTGGAGCTATCTTGGGCATCTTCCGGCTCTTTAGAATTCTTCTCTTTTTCCGCCCTCTCTCTTTCTCGCAACCTCTGCTCCGTTTGTCTTTGCCTTCGGTCAAGTTCTCTCAGAGCATCTTCCGAAGAGTTTTGAGCCCAAGACACACCAAATGAATAAAAAAAGACAAAAAATATAAAAACAAAAAATATAAAAACAAAAATTTTTCTATTCATACCGAATACATCATTTTTTCTTTATAAAACACCGGGGGTACTTTAATTTGAGAGAATTATCCCCCATTTTAAATGCACTGCTAAAATTCCTACAAGCATCCTCCTGTTTTCCAATGAGCCAATAGACCTCTCCTCTTTTTAAATAAAAAACACCTCTCTTGGGATTAATCTTGATTGCCGTAGAAAAATCTTCAATTGCTCCGGCATAGTCACTGAGCTTTATTTTCAATTTCCCTCTGGCATAATAAGACTGATCATAATTGGTTCTCAACGCGATTGATTTATTATAAGATTCCAATGCACCAACCAAATTATTCATCTTTTCTTTTACTATGGCAAGATCAAGATATATAAGGGAATTCTTTGGAAGAAGCTCTGATACTTTCGTATAGTCATCAAGAGAGCCGAAGTAGTTTTGTACTTTATAACGGGCATCTCCTCTATTATAATAGGCATCAATATATTTATTATTATTTTTAATTGCAATGGTAAAGTCAGTAATAGCCTCATTATATCTTTTCAAATTATACTTCGCAAGCCCCCTGGAATTATATGCTCCGGCATGGGAGTCATCTCTGTTTATTACATAATTAAAATCTACAATTGCATCTTTGTATTTACCCATTCTGTTTTTTACATTGCCTCGCTTATAATAGGCCTTCAATAGCGATTTATCTAATTCAATGGCCTTTGAGAAAGAATTCAGAGCTTTATTGTATTCTTTCTTAATAGCATAAACCTCTCCGAGATTATAAAAGGACTTGGAATTATTCGGAAAAAGTTTCAAAGATCTTTCAAAGTCATTTATAGCCTTATCATACAAGGAAAGACGCCAATAAGCAATTCCCCGTTTATTATATAGTTCATGCTTTTGGGAGAATTTCCTCAAAGCAGATGTATAATAATTTACTGCTGCTCTGTACTTACCCTTCTTAAATGCCCTATCACCCAAGATAATGTAATTTAAAAAATTTTGTTGTTTTTCTACTTCTAAATTAGTTGAAAGATTACTCTTTTTAGTATTATCTTCCAAAAACTCTTTATTTTCTTCCGTCTTTGAACAATAAAAAAAAGAAAGACAGAGCGAACTATAAAGAATTAGAATAAAAAACCTAAACATAAAACCTTCTTTAATATTTTTAATTCTTATTTATTCTGACAATTGAATTGGCAGAAAAGCCATTATAAACAGTAAATGCACCCGCTATAATTATTTTGCCGTCAGACTGTTCTCCAAAGGCAAAAACGGCATTATCAGCACTGTTTGAGAAACTAAAATCTTCCAGAAAAGAACCATTCTGTCCCAAACACCCAACAAAACTCGCAGGACTACTGTTAAAATTATCAAATACTCCTCCAATCAATATATTCCCATCACTAATCGGAAAAGCAGAGTATATTACATCATTTGCTCCTGAGCCGTTCAATGTAAATGAAGGGAGGAGATCTCCATTACCGGAACACTTTGCAATATAGGGATCAGACCCCTTATAACTGTTAAATGCCCCCACAAGAATAATGCTATCGTCAGATAATACCTTAATCTGCATAATTTCATCATCAGCTCCCGAACTTGTTGAGAAAGTCTCATCAACAGATCCATCGTTATTGAGCCTGGTTATTCTATTATATTCAGAGGCATCTATTTGGGTAAAATTCCCTGCGATAACTACCTTCTCGTTACTTTGCAGCTTCAAGCTATTCACGCAACCATTTAGTATCCCCGGAAGAAAGGTTGAATCCGGACTTCCGTCAGTATTTATTCTGGCAACACGGGAACAGGAAACACCATCGTATTCAGTAAAATTACCGCCAACAATAATTTTGCCATCACCCTGAATATCCATTGTTTTTATTACTGCATTAGCTCCAGTCCCGGAATCAAAAGAACTGTCTATTGAGCCATCTCCATTCAATCTAACAATTCTATTTACAGGAAGTCCATTAAAAACCGTAAAATCCCCTGACAACAAAATTTTGCCGTCAGGCTGTTCCAATATCTTATATATTATTCCATTTGCACCTGTTCCCACATCAAAGGAAGCATCAACAGTTCCATTGGCTAGAAGCTTCACAACCCTCAATGCCGATTTAGAATTAAACTCTGTAAAATTTCCTGCTATAATAATCTTATCATCGGATTGAACTAAAATATCATATACCTCTTCATTTGCTCCTATTCCTGAATTAAATGTTAAGTCATATCTTCCCGGACCTCCCCATTGGGCATATAGGACTATTGATGAATCACCCATAGCAAAACTGTCTCCTCCCCAATAGCTTATTCCTGAACCATCTGCCACTGTATTCCAACCAAGAAAAAGATAACCTGACCTCATAAGACCTTCAGTATTGCCAAGTACGGTAACAATTTCTCCTTCTTCATATCTGTTACTATCTTCAGGGACATCGCCTCCATTTGCTTCATTATAATCATAGAGAACCGAATAAACCGGCTTGAAATTCCATTTAGCATATAATATAACATTGGTTGTTCCAATGGTAAGAATCTGCCCCGGAGTATAATTAATACCTGTACCATCTTTCTTCGTATTCCAGCCTCCAAAAGAATACCCACTCCTGAAAAGCCCACCTACATTTCCGGGTAATGTTACATTGGTTCCCTCGACATAAAAATTAACACCTGGCACTGAACCTCCATCAGCACCATTGGAATTATAGTTTACCGAATAAGCGGTTTCCCATAACACATAGAGAATCTGATTCTTATCCGTCATTATCAATGTCTGCCCCGGCATATATGTTATGCCTGAACCATCCGGCTCTGTATTCCAGCCTGCAAAACAATAGCCTGTTTTTTTCAGACTTCCCGAATTGGTAAGAATCATGGCAGAGGCTCCCTCCACATAACCTAAAGCATCTACCGGGACTGTTCCGCTATCTGAACCATTGTCATTATAGATAACAGAAAAGGTATCATTTATTTCCCATTCTGCGTACAATTCGATGTTTGCAGACCCGAATGTTATCTTCTCACCGCTTAAATATCTTGTCCCTGTCCCGTCGGGATCTGTATTCCAGCCCACAAAGCGATGACCACTTTTCACTAAATTCCCTATGTTGCCCAAGACAACTGCCTGCATTGATGGCATGTAGTTCGTTGTATCCAAAGGGACAGAACCTGAATAGGCTCCATTTGAATGATATGTTAAAGTAAAAACAGAGCCGATTGTCCAATTTGCATAAAGCACAATATCAGACATAAATACAGAAATAATATCTCCCTGAGTATAATTATCACCACTCCCGTCAGGTTCTGTATTCCACCCTATGAAGCTATAACCATTTTTCTCCAAAGAGTATTCATTACCTAAAACTATAATATTCTGCCCATTTATATAATCAGTATTATCAACAGGGACCAAGCCTCTATCTGCTCCATTTCCCATATATTCAATGGAATATGTTGTTACATTTGATGAATTATTAATATCTTGAATACCGGAAGGAGGCTGCCCGCCAATGCAGGAGCTAAGCAAAAAAAATAAAAAACTAATTTTAAAATAAATTTTTATAAATTCAAGCATAAGAGATATTGCCTCTTGCTAATATTAAAATTTTGAATAAAACAATACCGGCAACTCACAATAAAACAAGAACTATTTTAATTTAAGTTTTTCGTTTTTCAACAAATAAAATCTTCTATTAATTACCCATAGCTCCCGAATAGAAAGTGTATCATAAAATGTTCGCTGGAAACTTTCCCTTAAACCAGCTCAAAATACTACAATAGTAAAAAAAAATAGTAATCTATTGTGAATTAAGAAAAGGCAGATGTCAAGTTTTACATGAATATAGATTTAAAATTTAAATTAAACTCAATCTCTCATTGAAACAACAGAGAAACAAAAATTCCAAGTTCCTGAACAACAAATTTCATGGCAGGCTTTCTTCTCCAAAGGGCTCATTCTGGGATTTTAACTTTTGCAGAACAACGCCAATTTCATCATAGGAAAATCCCCTGCCCCTTAAATAGTTTCCAACCTTAACAAGGGGGTCTTTTTTATCCTTCACATCTCGAAACTTTTTCTCCGCCAAAACCATGAGATCTTCCATATTGGCGTTCTGGGCACCCAACTCTTTTATTTTTCTGTCTATAATATCCCGGGGAACTCCCTTCTCAAAGAGCCCCTTAACTATGAGATTTTTGCCATGCCTTCCCGTTCTCATCTTAGCGGTTATATAAAACTCGGCAAAATCCTCGTCATTGATATAGCCGTTTTCCTTAAGATCTCCAATGACCTCTTCAATGAGTTCCCGGGAAAACTTTTTTTTACCGAGATAAACCTTCATCTCAAATGAAGACCTGCTGCGAATGGAAAGATAACGAAATGAATATTCCCTGCACCTGAACTTTTCAGCGGCATGGAAAATTTTTGAAAAGACATCTTCCGAAAGTTCTTCCTCCACGGGAGGAGAAATTTCAATATAGCTGTCATAGGAAAGTCTCAGGGGTTTCCCCGTATCAAATGTCAGCTGAACACTGTTTTCATGAAAAATTTGCTGTTTGATGGAGGGCATAGATGTAGCATAAAGCAAAGAGGATGCCAGTGCATCCTCTTTGAAAAATAAAAATTTCTATCGTTTTGAGAACTGGAACTTCTTTCTCGCCTTTTTCTGTCCGGGCTTCTTCCTTTCCACCTCTCTGGCATCCCTTGTTAGAAAACCGGATGCTCTCAAAGGCTTCTTGTTTCTTTCATCAATTTCAACCAGGCAACGAGCAATTCCCATTTTCACAGCTCCTGCCTGACCGGTCCAACCTCCACCGGAAACAGTGGCAAAGACATCAAAATTTTCAAGAGCGCCAACCTCTTCCATGGGCTGACGAACAACCAACTCAAGAGTCTGCCTTCTGAAATATTCTCCAATTGGCTGCTTATTTATCATAATATTGCCATTTCCGGGCTTTAGCCAAACTCGTGCCACAGAGGTCTTTCTTCTTCCTGTTGCGTAAGCATTTTCTGCCATTTTTAGGTCTCCTTTATCCCATCACTTATAGATTGATAATTTCAGGTTTTTGTGCCACATGGGGGTGTTCCGCACCGGCATAAACCTTTAGATTTTTAATGATCTGCTTACCAAGTCTATTTTTGGGAAGCATACCCTTTACTGCATTTGTAATCACAAACTCAGGTTTTTCTTCCATAACCTTTTTAATGCTCATGAACTTTTTTCCACCGGGGTACTGAGAATGACTGAAATAATTTTTATCCTCAAACTTATTACCTGACAGAACAACCTTTTCAGCATTGATTACAATTATATTGTCTCCCATATCCATATGGGGAGTGAACTCAGGCTTATTCTTTCCTCTTAAAACAGTGGCTATTTCAGTTGCAAGTCGCCCGAGAATTTTATTCTCAGCATCAACAATGTACCACTTTTTCTCAATTTCAGATGCCTTCATTGAATAGGTCTTTTGAATATCCTTCATTACAAATCCTCACGAAAACCAAATTTCATATAATAATTACATTAAGGGTATAACACATTATATAGCCCCTATCCTGTCAATAAAATTAATCACTTTTTTAAAGATTAATCTCATTAATAATCCCATTAATTGAAAATATTTCCTAAAAAACAGTACCGAAAAGGCAAATTCTACCCCAAGTGACCTGAAAACTCGAACTTAAAAACAAAATACTTATATTCGTCTGACCTTTATGTATTTTGCAGCCTCAAGGCTCAAAGTGAGAACATTATCCCCGGATTTAACAGCAATGGTATCGCTCCCCTCTTCCTTGCTGTCGATGAAAAAGGAACATCCGGGATACATGCCATTGGAACCCAGCAGTTTAAGAAGAGCCGACTGCTCATCATCAACACTTTCCATCTCATATTCCATGGAGTCTTCAGCCAAGTCCAAAGAGATTCCCGATTCACCCCTCCTTCCATGGCCCTTCTCTCCATGGGGATAGGGGATTTCATGCCCATGGGGGTCAACACGGGGATTACCCAAATAATCGTCAATCTTCTCCAAAAGCTTAACAGAAACAGAGTGCTCCAAAATTTCAGCTTCCTCATGCACTTCCGACCAGTCCATGCCCAAAACATCAACCAAAAACAGCTCAAGAATTCGATGCTTTCTAACAACAAGCATGGCAACACGCCTGCCCTTTTCAGTGAGAGAACAGCCCTTCCTGGGAAAATAGTCAACAAAACCATCAGCAGAAATTCTCTTCAACATGGTCGTCACCGTTCCCGGAGTCAAACTCAGCTGTTCCGATAAAAAACTGAGAGGACATAACTCAAGTGATTTCTTCTCTGTGTACTCATAGATTTTTTTCAAATAATCTTCAGTTGTGGCAGAGGGCATTTTTGCTTTCATAGATCTTCTCAATTCAAATTCATTTCAAAGGGATGCCCCTTTCTTCGGGCTTACCTCATTAAATTTATATCCCCACAGGTTAAGGTCAAATATTTTATTCGGGCGTGTCGGTTTGCGTCGCATGCTCCTCAAACCGTCGCGCTCTCGGCTCATACTCCTCCCCAGCACCCTTTTGTATAGACTCCTTGGTCTTTATTACAGCATAGCCTCGGCAGCGAGTTTTTCTCCACTCTCCGTTAAAATCAACTGGTCTCCCAACTGATTTATATAGCCCTGTTTCTTTGCCTGAAAAATAACAGCCTTTGCAAAACGGGAATTCCAGTTAATGTGCTCCATCAAATGATTCGAACTGCATTCATAGGCGGCATTTGCACTATTTCTATGATTCAGCAGATGAACAGAAAGCATGGAAATTCCAAACTCCACCTTCTGCCTTTCCTTCCTTCTCGTCGTTGAGAGAAGCCCCTGTTCAGGAGCAAAGAGAAAGGCAAGCAGGAAAAAAACTCCCGCCATTGTTGCCATGCCTCCGCCAATAGAAGCATCAAACCACCATCCCATGGCAAATCCGCTAACCGAAGACAAAGCACCAATGACAATGGAGTAAAAAATCATTTTTTTTAAATCATTTGTAAGGAGGTACGCTGCCGATGCCGGAGCCACAATCAATGCAACAACGAGAATGGAACCAACGGCATCAAAAGCACCGACGACTGTAATACTCACATCAAGCATTAGTCCATAGTGAATTAAAATTGGCGAAAAACCCAGACTTGCAGCAAGTCCCGAGTCAAAAGTTGCCATTTTTAACTCTTTAAAAAACATAAAAAGCAGCCCTAAATTTATCAAAAGGACTGTTCCCATCACCCATGCTGACTTAGGTCCCAAATCAGTTCCCCATAGAGAGATTCGGTCAAGAGGAGCGAATGCAATTTCCCCCAAAAGGACAGCATCTGTATCCAAATGTATATTTTCAGCAAAGAGGCTTATTATTATGACAGCAATACTGAACAGAGCAGGAAAAACAAGCCCTATGGCAGCATCTTTAAAGACAAGCCCCGTTCGCACCAGACTCTCAGTTAAAAGTACCGTTATAATTCCCATGAGCACCGCTCCGGTCATTAAAACCGGAGAATGAAGATCTCCGGATAGAAAGAATACAATAACAATACCCAGTAAAACCGAATGGCTTATTGCATCACTCATGAGTGCCATACGCCTCAGTACCAAAAAAACCCCGGGGATTGCACATGCCGCTGAAACAAAAACGGCTATCATCACTATTTCAAATTTCATGCCAGGTTCCCTCTTTCAAGTTCTTTAGCTTCTATTTCTCCCGATTGAGTTATCCTCATCGTTTTATCGGGAGCCTCCTCAATGAACTCCCTGTCCATGAGAAGCTTCAAAGCTCTTTTAATGCTAACCGTTCGATTATCCTCTTTTTCATAAATCTTGATTCCGGCTAACAACTCCTCCTCATCGCCTGCAATTCTGCCTTTATACATATCGAGAAGAATTCTCTGAGATTGGAAGTTGTATCTATTTTGTATGGCTCTATATCGCTGAAAAACGAGCCCCCTTCCCGGAGCCAATAGAATGCTCACAAGAGCTATTGCCGTGAGACAGAGAACAATGGTGGGGCCAGTGGGCAGGTCGGCAATTTTGCTCGAGAGCACAGACCCCGTTATGCCTGAAATGGCTCCAAAGAAACCCGAGAGAGCAACCATTTTACCCAGATTATCAGTCCACTGACGGGCGGCTGCTGCCGGAGCAACTATCATGGCACTCATGAGAATGACACCAACCGTTTGGAGACCAATAACAATGGAGATAACCAAAAGAAAATTTATCAGCAAACTTATATTTTTTTTCGAAAACCCCAGACTCCCTCCAAAGCCGGAATCAAAGGTCATGAGCTTAATTTCCTTCCAAAAAAGCAACAGCAAGACAAGAACAGCTCCTCCGAAGCATGACATAACAATTATGTCCTGGGAGAGGAGCGCAGCTGCCTGACCAAAGAGGAATTTATCCAATCCGGCCTGTGAAGATGTCTGCTGCTTTTGAACAAAAGTGAGAAACAGAAGGCCTATTCCAAAGAAAACACTCAGAACAATTCCCTGAGCACCATCTGTTTTTATTCTTGTATTTGACACTATGGTCAAAATAAAAAATGTTCCAAGTACACCGGCAACGGCAGCGCCGGTCATTAACACAAGAGGATCTTTAAATCCTGTCAACATGAAGGCCAATACAATACCGGGAAGAGTTGCATGGGAAATTGCATCTCCCAAGAGACTCTGCCTTCTCAATACAGCAAATGCTCCCAGGGATCCGGAAACAAAGCCAATAATAGCAGACCCCAGGGCCACAATACTTAAGGTATAGTCGTGAAAAATTAGTTTAAGAAATTCCAAGACAACCCCCTATTTTAAACCGGATACAATGGATGGAGCGGGATATGCGGAAGCACCTTCCTGATCCTCCATAAACGAAATTCTTCCGCCATAGGTCTTTCTGAGATTTTCCTCGGTGAAGGTATCCTTGACTTCCCCAAGAGCTATGAGCCTGACATTTAGAAGTGCCAACCAGTCAAAGTAGTCCGGAACGGTTTGCAGGTCATGATGTACTGCAACAACGGTTTTTCCGCTATCCTTGAGTTCCTTTAGTATTCGAATGATGGCCTTCTCCGTTGTTGCATCAACCCCCTGAAAAGGTTCATCCATTAAATAAATTTCACTCTTTTGAGTAAGAGCTCTTGCCAGAAAGACCCTCTGCTGCTGACCTCCCGAAAGCTGGCTTATCTGCCTGTGGGCAAACTCCTCCATGGAAACCTTTTCCAAGGCCTCCATGGCCTCGCGGTACTGACTCTTTCCGGGACGCTTAATCCAGCCAAGGCGTCCATAGGTTCCCATTAACACAACATCGAGAACAGAGGTGGGGAAATCCCAGTCAACCTCCGTTCTTTGCGGAACATAGCTCACCATCTTTCGGTTCTTCGCATAGCTTTCGCCAAAGACGCTAATAACTCCCGAAGTAATGGGAACGAGTCCCATGAACCCCTTGATGAGTGTTGACTTCCCTGCTCCATTTGGACCAACTATTGCCATCATGACTCCGGCAGGGACGTCAATATCGACGTCCCAAATCACCGGTTTATCATGGTAAGCAATTGTCATATCCTTGACTTCTATTGCTTTACTTATTTCATTTCCCATGTAAAATTAATACTCCCTGCTTACTTTTTAGAAACCTTCCCTTTCAGGCCGGCCAATATGGTGTTCACATTATATCGGACCATTCCCAAATAGGTTCCCTCGGGAGTTCCCGCAGTTCCCATTGCGTCAGAGAAGAGCTGACCTCCAATTTCAACCTTGAAGCCTCTGTCTCTAACTGCAGCCTGGAGTGCTTTAATGCTTTTATCAGAAACAGATGTTTCCACAAAAAGAGCTCCAATTTTATTCTTTGCAATAAAATCAGCCAATCTCTTAATATCGCCGGTTCCCGCTTCATCAACAGTACTGATTCCCTGCAAGCCCCTCACATCAAAACCATAGGCCTTTCCAAAATAGTTGAAGGCATCATGAGCAGTGATAAGAACTCTTTGCTTTTCAGGAAGCTCTTTAACCTTTGCTCGGACATACTTATCAAGTTTCTGCATCTTCTTGTCATAGTCCTCATATCTTTTTTTATAATATGATTTACCGTCAGGATCAAGATCTGCCAATGACTTATAGATATTTTGAGCTGCCTCTCTCCATAGATTAACATCAAACCACACATGGGGGTCGGGAATGCCATTTTCAACTTCAATGAGCTTATTCTTGGCAATTGTCTCAGCAACTGCAAAGATAGCTTTTTTCTTGGACATTTCTTCCATCAACTCACCCAGCTTTGCTTCCAAGTGAAGCCCGCTGTAGAGAATAAGATCGGCCTCTTCCAGCCTCTCAATATCCCTTGCCTTTGCCTTATAAAGATGGGGATCTACTCCGGGGCCCATCATTGTGTAAACCTTAACACGGTCTCCTCCAATAATTTGGGCAATATCTCCAATCATTCCAATGGTTGTTGTCACCTTGATTTTATTATTTGGACCGAATTTCTTTGCCTTTTTGCCTTCCTGCTTTGAGCATGAAGCAAATGCCAAAGTTAAAGCAATGCTTAAAACAAGTATTTTTTTCATAACAAATCCTTTATTCTACAAAATATTTATTTTGAACATTCAAAATAAATATTTTACAAAGTCAAGCTATTTTTATCTTCTTTACTTCTCTCGGGAACTCTTAAAAACTCTTGAAAAGTTCTCTCAATTTACTTGTTCAAAAGAAAAAAAGGTGGAATAAAAAGCCCCCCTGGGAATAATTACAAAAAATTTAGCTTGGAGAAAAAGATGATAGTTCCTGTTATAATGGCAGGAGGAGCGGGCACCAGACTTTGGCCAATGAGCAATGAAGAGAAGCCAAAGCAGTTTCACAACCTTTCCGGAAAGGGTTCCCTCCTCCATGAAACAATTGAAAGGCTGAAACCTCTCAATCCCGAAGAAATCGTCATTGTCACATCAAAAAAATACGAAGCTCTCTCAATGGCGGAGATAAAATCTTCGGGCATGAAAGGGACTGTGCTCTCTGAGCCTGAACCCAAGAATACATCTGCCGCCGTTCTCTACTCGGCAATATATCTCCAAAAAAAATATGGCAACCCCACAATGATAATGCTCCCTGCAGACCATTACATCAAAAAGCCTAAAATCTTCGCCGAGCTTCTTTCAAAGGCGGCAGAACTTGCCACCGAGGAGGCTCTCGTCACCATGGGAGTGGAACCCACCTATGCCGAAACCGGCTATGGCTACATAAAAGCGGTTTCAGCTGAATCAAATGAAGTGGAAAAATTTGTGGAAAAGCCCGACAGGGAAACGGCTGAGAAGTACTTTAAATCCGGGCTTTTCTACTGGAACAGTGGAATTTTTTCATGGCAGGTTAAGACTGTTTTGAATGAAATTCAGAGACAGCTCCCGGAGCTATACAGGGAGTTTCTCCCCCTTTCGGAGAAAAACCACGAAGAAATTGCCTCCAATTCTTCCATTATATGGGCTTTAAAAAAAGAAATTTTCCAAAGGATTCAATCCATTTCCATTGACTATGGCATTTTGGAAAATGCCTCAAAGCGAATGGTCATTCCCGGAGATTTTGGCTGGGCTGATTTAGGGAGCTGGGCATCAATGGACGATGTTCTGGTTTCCGATGAAAATGGCAATCGGTCCAATGCAGAAGAAAAATCAATTTTCATCAAAACGAAAAATTCATCTGTTTTTAGCAAGGAGTCAAATGTAGCACTTGTGGGAGTGAACAATGTGGTTGTTGTTCATGAGGGAGACAACATTTTGGTAATATCCAAGGACCATGCTCAGGATGTTCGAGAGGTCGTGGAGGAAATAAAAAAGAGGAATCTTTAGAATTCCTCTTTTTTATTCTTTACTTTTTATAATGTTTCTTAGTTGTATTGGTTTATTCCCATTCAATTGTGGAAGGGGGTTTGGAGGAGATGTCATAGACAACCCTGTTTATTCCCTTCACTTCATTTATTATTCTGTTTGAGACCCTTCTCAAAAAGTCCTGGGGCAGATATGTCCAGTCTGCAGTCATGGCGTCAACAGAAGAAACTCCTCTAATGGCTATGACATTTTCATAGGTTCGCTTATCGCCCATTACTCCCACTGACTTCACGGGCAAAAAGACTGCAAAAATCTGCCAAAGCTCATTGTAAAGCCCCGCCTTTTTGACCTCTTCAATGAGAATGTCATCTGCCTCCTGTAGAGTTTTTATTCTCTTGGCAGTGACCTCTCCGATTATTCTTATGGCAAGTCCCGGGCCGGGGAAGGGATGTCTATGAACAAGCTCCTCTGCCATGCCCATTTTAAGACCTATTTCCCTTACCTCGTCTTTAAAGAGCTCCTTCAGGGGCTCAATGACCTTCCCTGACTTTATTAACTTCAATATTTCAGGAACACGGTTGTGGTGACTCTTAATTGTATCAGAGGGCCCCTTGGTTGAGACCGACTCAATGACATCGGGATAGAGGGTGCCCTGGGCAAGGAAATCAAATTTCCCGATTTTCTTCGCCTCCTCCATGAACACCTTCACAAACTCTTTGCCGATTATCTTCCGCTTCTTCTCGGGATTTTCAACTCCCTTGAGAAGGTCAAGAAAACGCTTTGAAGCATTTACATGTATGAGGTTTAACTTCATGTGCTTCTTAAAACGCTGAACAACCTTCTTCGCCTCATCTTTTCGAAGAACCCCATTGTCAACAAAGACACAGTAAAGCCTGTCGCCAATTGCCCTTTGCAAGAGCATGGCTGCCACGGAAGAGTCAACACCTCCCGAAAGCCCAAGGAGCACCGTGCCGTCTCCAACCTCCTCCCTGATTGCCTGAACCTCTGACTCAATGAAAGAATCCATTGTCCATGTGGGCTTAACCTTGCAGACTCGAAAGAGAAAGTTTTTCAAAACCCTTATGCCATTTTCGGAATGATAGACCTCGGGGTGAAACTGAACCCCATAGACCCTGTCCCTGGAGTTTTCAATGGCGGCAATCTCTGCATTTGCCGAAGATGCCACAACCTTAAAGTTTTCAGGAATGGCGGAGACCTTGTCTCCATGACTCATCCAAACGGTTTCCCTTTTTTTCATGCCCTTGAGAAGGTCAGACCTCCCCTTGAGAATCATTTCAGCCCGGCCATATTCCCTGGAAGAGGCCTTCTCTATTTTTCCCTTAAAGGAATTTACAACGAGATATAGGCCATAACAAATTCCCAAAACGGGAACTCCCATTTTAAAGACTTCCCTGTTAATTTTGGGAGCATCTTTATCATAGATGGAAGAGGGACCGCCGGAGAGAATTATTCCCGAGGGCTTCCCCCCAAGCGTCTTCTCTATGGGCTGATGATATGGTATAATTTCGGCATATACATTCAGCTCCCTGATTTTTCGAGCAATGAGCTGTGTATATTGAGAGCCATAGTCTAAAATTACAATTCGGTCAGAGGGGATGTCTATTTTATGTTCCATTATTTTTTTGCCTCTATTTCGTCAATATATCCTTGAAGTCCCACTTCAGCCATGCGGGTATTTTTTTCATCAATCTTGGACTTCATCTCCTCCCTGTAGGAGATGAGCTTCTCTTCTATTTTTTTGTCGCTTACAGATAGAATATTCAAGGCAAAAAGAGCGGCATTGGCTCCTCCCGCTTTTCCCGCAGGCATTGTGGCAACGGGAATTCCCGATGGCATTTGCAGAATGGACAAAATAGAATCAAGACCTCCGGCAATATTTGACTCAATTGGAACCCCTATGACCGGAAGAGTCGTGTGTAAGATGAGCCGCTCCTCCTGCAACTGCAATTATTGCCTTCTTCCCCGACTGTCTTGCCCGGCTAACCCATTGAGCGGTCTTTTCAGGAGTTCGATGTGCTGATGATACGAGAACTTCATATTCTACTTCAAAGCGGTCCAAAATTTTAAAACAATCCCGCACCTTTGGAAGGTCTGAATCACTTCCTAAAATTATTCCTATTTCTGCCATATTCCCTCCTGTTAGTTTTATCTTATGAGATTAACTATTTATTCAGAGCAATGATATTTTTTACCTTTCCATGAAGCTTTTCCGGGTAAGAAAATTAGCCCTTGTTCTACCCCATTCTCTTTTGTAATAATTTCATTAGTTTTGCTTCTAAAAAATAAACATCTTTGTACTCATTCATGTCATATTTTCATACATGGAAATATGGGACAGGT
>PDWI01005839.1_pt1 | contig 15711 bp, 12 predicted proteins | sample 1430891 | NCBI WGS metagenome assembly PDWI01 (sample SAMN01162508, study PRJNA174530) | Oral metagenome, whole genome shotgun sequencing project. | biome: Marine environment; feature: Marine mammal; material: Swab sample of the gingival sulcus; isolation source: swab sample of gingival sulcus... | reverse complement strand
ATTTACTTGGATATACACAAGTAGAACTTGCTAATAAAGTTAATATTTCAAAACAAACATTATATAAATATGAAAATAATATTGTTACCAATATCCCTTCAGATAAAATAGAACTACTTGCTAACTCTTTACAAGTTACTCCAGCATACCTTATGGGATGGGTAAATTCCCCTAATCAAGAAAGTTTATATAATGATGACCTAATATCAAAAGCAAACATACTATTGTTAAAATTAGATACCAAAGAAAAAGAACAAGCTATTTCCTATATGGAATTTTTATTAAATTCTAAATAATTTTTTGCGTTACCCCCTTTCACTAACTTAAATTACATAGAATATAACATTTTTTTCTTATGGTTTCACTATAATGTCCGAATTTCGAACATTTTGCACGAATTTCGCACCTAGTTGATGTTTTTAACAATCTTTTTTATTATTTTTAACTTTAAAAGATATAAATTATATTATGTATTTTGTAATATGATTTTTTCTAAATTTAACAATAATACAATGCACCATTAAAACATATAAAAATATGACTACTTTTTATGCTAAAAGTATCGCAAATCATTATAAATACTATACTTAAACGCATTTCACTTTTAAAATTCTTTTTTTCAAGTAAATGCACCATTAAAAAATCACTTAAAAATCGCTACAAGTCGCTTGAACACTAGATTTTCTTTTAATGGTGCATAAAATAGCAAAATGCATCATTAAATTTTTTTATCACTTTTTCAAAACACAAAAAAAAGACCACTGTTAAATGGTCTAAATTTAATATATAAAAAACCGTTTAAATCGCATTTACATAGGCTTTTCAACATATAAACCAATATGTAAATCAAACACCATTTAAACGCTTGTAAAAGGTTTCTTAAATGGTCAGTAAATACAATATAAAAATCACATAAAACATAAAAAAAGAGCAAAATTATCGGACAAACGCCAAATCAATTTCACTCACATTTTTAAACCTTTTTAAAGGCAACCACCACCCCTATAAACCCATAATAAAAGGTTTTAAGGGTTATTAAAGACAATTAAGGACATTTAAGCCGTCACCCAATCCCCTTTGTCATTCATTATGTCTTATTACAACTATCAATTATACTTTTTTCTATATCATTTAATTTTCCATATATAATATGTTCTTTTCCACTTTTAAGATACAATATTATCTTATGATTACTACTTTCAAAATATAATATATCAGCTTTCTTTACCTTTGCTTCCTTATCTGGTATCTCAAAATATTGGGCAGCATTATTTTTTATCACCGCTTTAATACATTCTCTAAGACCTATTTCATATTGTCCCTTCATAATAAACCTAAACGCGTTTACAATATAACCACCTGGCGAATACTTAATATAAGAGCTAACAAATGATATAATTCCCTCATACCCCTTTTTTCTAATATGCTTTGCAACATCTATTCCATCCATAGTCCTAAGTTCACAATCAATAAACGCTATGCCATAGTCATTAATATCCTCTATTTCTAGTAACGCTTCACCGCTAGAAAAAGCATATATTTGAAAGTCCTCATTAAACTCCTTAAATACACGTTCTAATGCTTCTTTTTCTAATTCTAAAAACCACTCTTCATCATCGCACAAAATTACTTTATACATCTTTCCTCCAAAACTAAAAATTCCTAGCTATAAAAAACTTTATCAAAATTTATTATTTTTTTCAAGTAATTTAATTGTACTCTCCTTAAATACCTAATTACAACGTTTTTTATAACTTCAAACAATTTTAATCCTATTTAAAAAAGGCGAAGAATCTAAACTCTCCGCCTTTTTATTAAGCAATTTATTCAATTAACTTCACTTTATTATTCGCCTTCAACTGGCTCCATTCCGTTTACTTCTACCATTCTACCTGTAACAGCACCTGCATCAGTACCATTTTTAGTCATATAAGTTATAAGCTCGGCATCAAGAGTATTAAATTCAGCTGTTGTTGGCTTACCTTTAAACATCTTGTATCCATCTCCACCTGCGTGTAAGAAGTCATTTGTTACAAGTGAATAAGTCTTTTGAGGGTCAAGAGCTTCGCCTTTAACTGTTATGCTAACTACTCTTTTGCCTACCTCTTTACTAGCATCAAATTTAACCGTCATTCCACCAATATGTGGGAAACCTCCATTTTCTTTAGGGTAATTTTTAAGTCCATTCTCGATAGCATCATGTAGGTCTTGTCCTGTTACATTAAATACTTGAATAGTATTCCCAAAAGGAAGAACCTCAAGGATTTCTCCCATTGTAATATCACCAACCGAGATACTCTTTCTGATTCCACCACCGTTCATAAGAGCGATATCAGCACCACTAACATCTAACATAGATGCTGTTATCAAGTTACCAAGATTAGTTTCACCAGTTCTAACATTAAGTCTAACACCATCTAATTCAACAGTAGTGTTTGCAACTACTTTTTCTTCGATAACTTTATTTTCTTCTACCATCTTATCTATTAAAGCTGCAGTTTCTGGATCAGGAGTGATTTCCTTAGCCATTTCTTTAGTAAATAATTCAGCTTTCTTGCTGACTACTTTCATATCTTTATCAAATTCAACTGTTACTATACCAAGATTTTTAGTATGATCGCCAGTACTAACGATTAGCGTTTCACCAGCCATTATTCCGTTTTCATACTTAACGTGGCTATGTCCATCAACGATTAGGTCAACTCCACCCGCTTCACCAACTGCTTTCGCTGGCCAATCACCAGTTTCACCAAGGTGAGCAACACCTATTACAAAGTCTACTCCTTTTTCTTCCCTTAACATTTTCACAAGTCTATTAGTAGTTTTTACTGGATCTTCAAAAGTAATTCCCTCTGTATTTTTAGGGTGTGATTTAAACTTAGTTTCTGGCGTTGCGTATCCGATAATACCAACTTTTATACCATTCATATCCTTGATGATATATTCATCTAACAATGGCTTGCCATCTTCTTTTAATACATTAGCTGCAAGAATTGGGAAATTAAGATTTACTTTGTTTTCCATAAGTTTTTCTACACCGTAGTCAAACTCGTGGTTTCCGGCTACCATAGCATCATAAGCAAAGTCATTCATAAGTGTAACTGCTGCTGCTCCTTTGTTAAGAGTAACTAAGTTAGCACCTTGCATAGCATCACCAGCATCGAGTAATAATGTATTTGGGTTTGCAGCTCTCTTTTCGTTTATAATAGTCTTAAGTTTAGCAGCACCCATACCTTGATACTTACCTTCTACAAAGAAACCATGCATGTCATTTGTGTGAAGAATTTGTAAAGTCTTATTACTTAGCTTTTCTTCCATTAATTTAAGTTTTTGATTTGGGAAAATCAAATGAGGGTTCTTTAGCTCATTAATTTCTGCTAACTTTTGCCAAGTAGTTCCATTAGCTCTTGCTATTTTCCATAGAACATCACCACTTTTAACTGTGTAAACATCAGCTGCGAAAACTGTGCTAGTAAATAACAATGTAAACGCCATTACTAACGCAAGTAAAACATTAATACGCCTTTTCATACATATACCTCCTAATATAATAATTTTCAATACAATTTTATTCTAACACAAAAAAAATAAAAGTAAACAGTTTCTTTGTTTACTTTTAATAATTAATATTTCATTTTTCATAATTTTTTGTAAAAAACATAAATTATTGTTATGTTTTAGCTTTTTCTAGATAATCAAGTCTAACAACATTCCTCTTATCTCGTCAACTTTTCCTAATATTGACATATGATTTTTTTCATCTGAAAGCAATTGCTTAGTAAGGTCATCAAGCCCCTTATCTACAAGTCTAATTATTCCATAAACCCTGTGCCTACCTCTGGCATCCAAAAAATTCTCTCTAGAAAAGTTATGAGAATTGCTTATAGCCTCATTCATAAAGACTCTTATCTTTTCTCTGTAAAGTTTCATATCTTTTATATCCATATGTTTGGCAATCTTATCACCTATCTCGGATATTTCATCTATCATACCTTTTAACTTGCCCCTGAGTTCTTCTTGTTCAATGTTTGCAAGCAAGGTGAATTTAAAACCTTTGTCAGTTCTCTCTTTACTTCCTGTTTTTATAACATTGGTAATGGAATTATCAATTCTTGATACCCCGATATCAGACATTTTTTCTCCTTAAAACTTGAAAAACTGCTCAACATCTAAAACAAAAACTGTTGCTCCTCCTACTACAACTTCTATAGGATAAGCAACTGCCCCCTCTAATATAGGTGTGATATTAGGTGTCGGTAGGGTAATTCCCTTCTTAGTTTTACAAGTATCCTTTATTATCTCCACAACGTTGTCGACTTCCTTATCATCAACTCCTACAAAAAGTGTAGTGTTTCCAGACTTTAGGAACCCACCAGTGCTAGCAAGTTTTGTTGCCATGTAATTTTTCTCATTTAACTTATCCGTGAGTTCATTGCTATCTTCGTCGTGAATAACTGCTACTATTAGTTTCATATTCTCTCCTTTTATATCGACATATTTTATAAAAAATTAAATCATCTGAACCTTATATTAGCTAAGTATTTGCTTTACCATTTCTCTTATGATTTTATGAATGTCTTCTATACTCTGGCTCGCATCCACCACCTTGAAACGCTCTTGGTCTGTCTTAGCCAAATCTAAATAAGCATCTCTTACGCTGACGTGAAAAGAAATATCCTCATTTTCCAACCTATCTAACTCAGCCTGTTCCTTCTTTCTACCAAGACCTACATTCGCTTCTAAGTCCAAATAAAAAGTTAAATCAGGTAATAATTTTTTTGTCCCAAATTCATTTATACTCCTGACCTCATCTCTGCCAAGTCTCCTAGCACCACCCTGATAAACTATAGAGGAATCTATATATCTATCAACAATTACAAACTTACCTTCATCAAGTGCTGGCTTTATTAACTCACCAACATGTTGCGCCCTAGATGCTGCATATAAAAGCGCCTCTGTCTCCCCTATCATTTCTGAATTTTCTACATCTAAGATTATCTCCCTTATCTTTTCACCAATCTTAGTTCCACCTGGTTCCCTGCTTAGTAGAACTTCATATCCCAGTGAATTTAAATAATCTTTTAAAAGTCTTATCTGAGTGCTCTTGCCCGAACCATCTCCACCTTCAAAAGAAATAAATTTTCCATTCATAGTATAAATTTCCTTTTTTCTTTAATTGTACCAATTTAGTGAAAATTTTTCCATAAATATGTTAAAATATGTTTATGAAAAATAATATTTTTGATGTAGTTATAAAAATAAACCAGATGTTGAAGGATGAAAACATTTGTTTTGCCTTTGGCGCCTCGCTCTGTCTTTACTTTAATGGTATGGATGTAGAGCCTAGTGATATTGATATAGTAGTAAAAAGTACGGATATAGAAAAAACAAGGCGGATTTTTTCTCAATTTGAAGAAAAAGAGGCTAAGAGTAGTCCTGTTTACATATCTAAGCACTTTTATAAATATGTCGCTTTTGGTGTGAATATTGATTTGATGAGCAAGTTCATAATAAAAAAGGGTGATTTTATTTATGAATATCCCTTTGATAAAAGCAGGGTAGAAACAAAAATTTTTAAAGGTCATAAGTTAGCTATTTCGCCAGTAGAGGACTGGAAATACATGTATTCTCTAATGCCAAATAGAGAGCATAAGGTAAAATTAATTGAAGATTGGGAAAAGGAAATGTCGAAAAAAACTAAAACTTATAAAGATAGTCTAGGAACTGTAGAAGTCGCTAGTGATAAACTCTGGGGAGCTAGCACACAGAGAAGCTTGAATAACTTTAAAATATCTGATGAACTAATGCCTCGCGAGATAATTAATAGCTATGCACTAATTAAAAAATCAGCTGCAAAGTCTAACTACGAACTTGGTGTTTTAAGCAAAGAAAAATGTAAGGCTATATGCAAAGTCTGTGATAAAATCAAAAATGGAAATCTCTACGAACATTTTCCTCTAAGAATTTGGCAAACTGGTAGCGGAACTCATACAAATATGAATGTTAATGAAGTAATCGCAAATTATTCTAGGGAAATCTTAGGAATTAACCTTCACCCAAATGACGATGTAAATATGTCTCAAAGTTCCAACGATACGTTTCCAAGTGCCATAAAAATAGCATGCTACAAAGAAATCAATGAAAAACTTATTCCTGCTATTGAAGAAGCAGAAAAAACTTTACATAAGCTTAGCGAAAATTTCTTTCCTATCATAAAAAGTGGTAGAACTCACCTTATGGATGCCGCCCCAATAAGACTTGGACAAGAATTTAGTGCCTACCATGAAATGCTATGCAAAAGCAAAGAGATGATAAAAACAAATTCTGAGAAACTTTTAGAACTTCCTCTTGGTGGAACAGCAGTTGGAACCGGATTAAATTCACCTAAAGGATACCAAGAAAAAGTTACACATATAATAAAGGAAGAAAGTGGGGATAATTTTCATCCTAGCAGTAATAATTTTCACGGTCTAAGTAGTATGGACTTCCTCGTAAATTTGTTTGGAAGCTTAAAAGCTCTCGCCACTAATTTGATTAAAATTTCTAATGATATTAGGCTGCTCTCAAGCGGTCCAAATACATCCATTTCTGAAATTACTATTCCAGCCAACGAACCTGGTTCATCCATAATGCCTGGAAAAATTAACCCAAGCCAAGTGGAAGCAATGATAATGATTTGCTATCAAGTTATAGGCTACGACACTACAATTGGACTTTGTGCTATGTCGGGAATTTTGGAACTAAATGTCTGCCAACCACTAGCAGCGTATAACACTCTAAATAGTATAGAACTCCTCTCCGATGGTTTACTTTCTTTCAATAAAAATTGTCTGCTTGGAATAAAGGCAAACAAAGAAAAAATAGAAAAAAACTTAAATTCTAACACTATGCTTGTGACTTCCTTAAATAAGGTAATCGGTTATGACAAGGCAAGCGAAGTCGCTAAAAAATCATTAAAAGAAGGAATCAGCATAAGGGAGGCCGCAATATCACTTGGATACATAAGCGAAAGTGATTTTGACAAGACAGTCGACCCAGAGAAAATGTGCGAAGCAAATAAATAGACAAAAAGAAAAAAGAGTTTACCTAGTAAGGTATGCTCTTTTTTTCAACTAAAACAGTCTAGATTATATCATACATCATTTATAATTTTTTGTTTTGAAAATCTGTACGGGCTAAACTATTTTCTGGATTTCAAAAGCTTATCTCTGAAACCCTCACCCAAGATAACTGTAATGCAGGTTCAGTTGGTAGAAGTCTTTTTATTTATATATATTAACATAATAATCATTACCGTTCTCTACTCTCTACTGGTCTCTACCTTATAATCGACTTCCGTTCTGATTCGAGCTAAATAATAATGCAAGACCCATATTTCTGCCTTTACTAAACCAGCAGAACAGGAGTCGGATAGTTCTTGCTACTTGCGAATGTATTTGAAAGACAGTAAAAATGTAAAAATCCAATAGGCGCCATTTAGCACAGTCGCTACTTCTCCATCTTTATCTTTACGATACGACGACTAGCATCCCAATCAACTCCAAAGCCTAAAGCTCTTCCTAAAGGTCTTATTTGGTAATATGTTTGACCTTCAATATTATAGGCGTCCAAAAATACTTTTTTACCATCTACCTCAACCTCAAAGCTTGAGTGTATACCTTGCTTATTCTTACCATCACCCGCTTTTAATTCTGTTCCTAATTCCTTATAATCTTCTCCCTTTTTAATTGATATTAAAGCCTTTTCCTCTATCCAATCTACTGAAAACTTACTATCTGTTGACCTTGCTAACTTTGCTATATCACGAAGCTTAAAGTAGTTACGTCCTTTATACAAATACACTTCAAGTTCATCAATAATGTTATCATCAACAGATATTTTTTGAGGACTACTCATTAATTCTACCTTAATTCTTTCTTTATTTATAAGAGGATTTCTAAGGAGTCCATTTCTGCCATCTTCATATAGTAATGCCATACCATCTGAAAAAGAACTAGCCCAATCATACTTGGCAGGTATTATTATTTTACCTGTTTTATCAATAAAGCCATAGCTTAGATTTTGCATTATTGGATTTAGTCCTTCCGAAAAAACTGAACAATCTTCATATCTATACTCAATTACGAGCTTCCCTGTCTTATCTATAAATCCATATTTGTATCCATTTACTGTAACACCCTCAAAATCATAGATGCTCAATTTCGCAACCCCTGCTAGTCCATCTGAAAAATCCTTAATCATACTATACTCGCCTGCAAATGCCTGTTTTCCACTCGAATTTAAAAAGCTATACTTATCACCTTCTAGCACCCACAACATCCCATCTGAAATTTTCGTACCAGTAGCATTATACCTAGGTTCTATCACAAGTCCACTATCTCTAAAAAAGAAACCCCTTAGGTTGCCATTCCTAAGCTCAAAGCCGTTGGCTTTTCTAGAAATATAGTCGTATTTTAATGGCAATACTATTTTTCCTTTGCTATCAATAATCCCTTGTTTATATCCTTTGCTTACTATAGCCAAGCCATCAATAAAGTTTTCAGCTAAATCATACTCAGGTTTAATCTGAATTCTACCTTTCTCATCCACATAGGCATACTTTCCATTCTTCATAAGAGGTTTTAAGCCTAATCTTGAAACAAATTCTTTGCCATCTGTATTCAAAAAACCTTCTCTATCACCTATGCGAAACTTAGCATAATCACCTTCGAAATTACCTATTGAATCATATTTAATTCCTGTAATTTGCCTTCTTTTTCCTAGGCTATAAAGTCCGTTTTTCTGACCTATACTTACTACACAAACTTCCCCATTAGCATCAAGTTTAATATCTCTAAAAATAGGTTCTATTATGACATTTCCCTCTTTGTCCATAAAACCTTTCATGCCGTTTTTCCCGAAAATCATAAGTCCATTAAATATAAACTTATCATTCATATTATATATTCTTACACCATCTTCTAGCCATATTATATCTTCTTTTGACGAAGCAGAAACAGTAAATATGGATGTGTAAAATACAATGCTAAATAATAATACAAAAACCTTTTTCATAGTCAATCCTCACTTTTTTATATATCAAAATCATAAAAACTAATTTAAGCAAATTACAATTATCTCGGAAAGCATTCTTACTTATCTTCATACTCAATTGCAATTCCAAAACTTATCAAATCACTATCCTTACCGTATACATATACATCATACTTGTCAATATTAAATACAGTATAAGATTCGTAAATCTGCTCTCCTGATATTACCTTGTTTTTGTATCCACCTTGAATTTCAAAAACTTCATTTACCGTCATACCTACATTTATTTCATCTATAATATTATATCCACTAAAGTCGCTAAACACCCTTTGTACTGTGCTACTCGCATCCTTACCATCAAATCTTAAAACTGGGTATCTTTCATCCTCAAATACCATCTCATAGTAATCATCACCAATTGGCTTTAACTTATATTCATATCCATAAAGCTGATTTATCCTAGCCATTGGAACTCCTAAAAGATTAACCGCATTTTTTATTTTTGAATTTGCTTGTTCTATTTTTTTCTTATAATCTAGGGTTGGATTTAAGGCATATTCTAAGTCAATTTCTTTATAAAAATCATCAAAATAATTCAAGTCCATAACATAATACTTATCTCCATCTCTTAGCACAAGTCTATAAAAACTAATCTCATCTTCATTCCTCTTTGAATTAGACTTGCGCTTTTGTATTAAGTCCATTTTTATAAGGATTTTGTCACCTTTTTTTACCTCACCACCATATTCAGCGCTCTCCAACAATACATCCTCAGAAGAATAATCATACTTCATTTTATCAAGTTCAAAAGCTCCTGACTTATTAAAACTTACAAGCAAATCATTTGTTTTTTCATTAATAGATAAATCAAGTTCTAAACTTGGAGGATTTTTCAAATCTTCTTTTACGTTATATTTTGAAAAAGCTCCAAACTCATTCTTATTAACGAAATCCTCATAAGTTTCCGCGTATACCAAATCCAAGTATTTATATCCCTTATTACCAACATCAACTATTGGAACTGTGATTATTAAGTCACCATCAAAATAAATAGGACTAGGGTTTTCTTTTGAAATTATATGCTCATTCAAAAACACAATAGCAGTTTTTGCAGCTTGATTAATTTTATCAACTTCTTTACTTGTTTCTTCTTGTTTATACAAATATCCTCTTACGAATTGAGAAAAAATATTTGAAAACTTATCCTTATCTGCATCAAGTAATTTAAGTACTTCTTTATTATTAAGTGCTTTTTTTTCATTTTTATCAATCACTATTGTTTTAGTAAAATAAGAATTTTGCGACTCATTATCTTCTTTTACCCCACTTATATTTACCTTTATTGATAAAATATCTTCACTGTCAAAATATTCAAAATTTGCGCCTACTTTTTCTGAATCATTTTTACTTTCGATAAGCTTCTTTGACAACTCCAAAATTTCTTCATTGAACAACTTAGCATCATCTAAATCTAACATACTAAGATTAATTTGAGGTAGTAATATATCATCTTTAAACTCACCATCTTCAAATTCTAATTCCTCTACAATTTCCTCTTCTTTTTTTTGTGTGCTAGTCGTTGTAGTAATACTTGTGCTTGTCTGTGTCGTTATTGTAGTAGTTTCCTGCTCTTTTGTCGTGCTTTCTTCTATACTGGTAATCTCCTCACTCACTTCAGCAACCGTAGTCTCCGCCCTGTTCTCACTTATTTTCTTTGCCGTCTCTTTCAAATATTGGCAAGATGATAACATAAAAATTATTCCTACAAGTAAAAATATAATAAGCTTTTTATTCATATAAAACCTCTCAAAACCTTAATTTAAATCAAAAATTGATACTTTAGACAATTATACTCCAAATTTGTATAAAATTTATAATTTTTATTATAATAATTACGTCTGGATTATGTTATAATGTATTTCAGTAAGTACGGAGGAAAAAGTGAAGAAAATAATAGAAGAAAATAAATTAACTAACAATAGAAAAACTGGAATACTCGTTCATCCAACATCTTTTCCTAGTAAGTATGGAATAGGTGATTTAGGTAGCGGTGCATATAGTTTTATTGATTTTGCAGAAGCTAGTGGATGCAAGATTTGGCAAGTTCTGCCTATAGGGCCAACAGGATATGGTGATTCCCCTTACCAATCTTTCTCATCTTATGCTGGGCAACCTCTAATAATAAGTCCTGAAAAACTTATAGAAGATGGTTTGATAAACAAAAATGAGATAGATATAAAAAATTGGAATCCTAATAAGATTGATTATGGTGCGGTGATTCCTTATAAGTTTGCCATACTTGACAAGGCTTACGAAAATTTCAAAACTTCTAATGACAGCAAGCTAATAAAGTCATATAATACTTTTTGTGATAAACACAAAGCATGGCTAGATGACTACGCCTTATTTATGGCTAGCAAAGACCATCATGGCGGCGTTGTTTGGAATGAATGGGATGAAGAAATTGCCTTCCCTGATAAAAAAAGCAAGAAAAAATGGGCAAATAAATTATTAACTCAAGTTAACTACTACAAATTTATTCAATTCCTTTTCTTTAAACAATGGATGGACTTAAAGTCTTATGCAAATTCTAAAGGAATTAAAATAGTAGGTGACACACCTATCTTTGTAGCTTATGACAGTTCTGATGTTTGGACTGAAAAGGACTTGTTTTACTTGGATGAAAAAGGTTATCCTGAGGTGGTAGCTGGGGTTCCGCCCGATTATTTTAGTGCTACTGGGCAACTTTGGGGCAACCCTCTTTATAAATGGGAAAACCACAAAAAAGATTCTTACACATGGTGGACTAACAAGATTAAGCATAGCTTGGAACTTGTTGACATACTTAGAATAGACCATTTTAGAGGTTTTGATGCTTATTGGACTATCAAGTACGGTTCAAAAACCGCTATTGATGGTGTTTGGAATGATGGCCCTGCTTCAGACTTGTTTGAAAAAATTGAAAAAAAACTCGGAACAGGATTGCCTATAATAGCGGAAGACCTAGGTGTTATAACAAAATCAGTGGAGGAACTAAGAGATAAATTTAATTTCCCAGGAATGAGAATTCTACAATTTGCCTTTGAGGGATTAGATGAAAACCCTCACCTGCCACATCATTTTGTAAAAAACAGTATTTGCTATACTGGTACACATGATAACGACACTACTCTTGGATGGTATTTTAAATTAAATGAACAAGGAAAAGACAAGCTTAGACGATATCTTAATGTAGATGGCAGCGATATTGTTTGGGACTTTATAAGAATGGCAATAGCAAGCAATTCTGATACAGCTATAATTCCTATTCAAGACTTATTTGCTTTAGGTAGTGAAGGAAGGATGAATACCCCTGGTGTTGCTTCAGATAATTGGCAATTTAGATTTACTTATGATATGCTAAATAATGATATAAAAGAACGTTTACTTTACTTAAATAAATTATTCGGAAGATTAAATTATGAGGAGGAAAATTCATGAGAACATTTATACTAGCTATTTTCCTTATCATATACTTTTTAATAAGTTTACCTTATTTATTATTTTTACTAATCATAAAGTTATTTAATAATAAGCTATCTAGGCGTTTAACCTATAAATATATTAAGTTTACCTCTAGCTCTTTATTTTGGATTTGTGGTACTAAACTGCACGTTGAAGGACGGGAGAAGCTTGACACCGAAAATTATTTAATAGTCGCTAACCACTATAGCCTTTTTGATACACCTATAGTCTTTGATATTTCCAATTCTCCTGTTGGATTTTTTGGAAAAAAAGAATTGCTTTACACACCTTTTATTAATATTTTAATTTATCTCTCTGGCGGGTATTTTCTGGATAGAAAAAATCTTAAAAAGGGCTTAAAAACTATTCTAAAAGGAATTGAAAGACTAAAAGATGGCGATAATATGGTTATATTCCCGCAAGGAACGAGGGTGAAAGACGATAAGTTCTTACCTTTTAAAAAGGGTAGTTTAAAGCTTGCCACTGCTTCAAATAGCAAGGTAATACCTGTGTGTATTTATGGTAGCGATAATATATACGAGGCAAATGGTAAAAAAATTAAAGCTGCTGATGTTTACATCTATGTTTTTGATCCAATCGAAACTAAAGGTATGAGCAGGGAAGAACAAAAAGAACTTAGCACAAAAATTGAAAATTTGATATACTCTAAGTATATGGAATATAAAAATAATACAATTTAGGAGGACCGTTATGACATGGTGGCAAATTTTACTCATAGTTTTAGCAGTACTATCAGTAATTGCAATAGCACTCTATTTCTATGGTAGAAAAATACAATCACAAACAGAAAGTCAACAAAGTTTGATAGATCAATCAAAGATGGTAACAAAGTTACTAATCATAGACAAGAAGAAGATGAAGGTTAAAGACTCGAATCTTCCACAAATGGTTCAAGACCAAATACCTTGGTATTTTAAGTGGCAAAAATTACCACTCGTAAAGGCCAAAGTCGGACCAAAAATTCAAACTTTTATATGCGACGGAAAAATCTTTGATGAAATTCCATTAAAGAAAACACTAAAAGTAGAAATCGCAGGACTCTACATAGTATCAATCAAAAGTTTTCCAAAAGGATATACACCTGAAAAGAAAGCTAAGAAGAGTTGGATGTTTTGGAAATAACATATGCATGCAAATAAACCCCATAATAAATGCTAAGAGCTTGCTCTTATAAGTATTTATTATAGGGTTTATTTATATAAATATTAAACTCAATGAGTGAAGCCCACAAATCAATATAACTTAGCGCTTCTTAAATAGGACGCACACAAATGTAATTTAATCCACCCATATGTTATTAATTTAATTCAAAATACTTACCTAAAAATATGAAATTCAAAATAGCGATAGCACAATTGCTCATCGCTATTTTTGTGATTGTAAGCTATTTCTATACAGGAAAACAGTTTAGATTCTCACAGTAGATTTTTACTAACTTTTTATTATGACTACCTGTACGGGCTAAACTGTTTTCTGGATTCCCGAATGTCTTTGAAGGGCAAAAGAAATGTAGAAATCCTAATACCATAATCCCGCGACTGTGATAAAGATAGTCTTTTAAATTAACAAAAAACTTAATACAACACTATATATCTAAAAAAATATAAATATGTAAATTATAAATTAATATAATATTTTTACATAATTATGACCTTGATAAAGAGATGGATATCGAGTGCAAAATTTCCGACCCACGAGGGAATATTGGACATAGCGTATGAGTGCAAAGAATAAATAATTGAAAGAATGTAAATAGCAAGTATATAACTTACAAACTTAAATAAATTATATCTTGCTATTTTAAATTCTTGAACATTATTTATTATGTATTAAAGTGACTTTGCGAAGCAAATCACTCCGGAAAAATTTTCGTCAGAAAATTTTGAGGAAGAATGCCAAACGGGGATGAACGAGCAAAGCGAGTGAATTGCGTTGGCATTACACTCATACGCTATTCATTAAAACCGATAGGCGCTCTTTTGCAAGGTCATCCCATTATTTATTCTTCAAATAATTAATTATGGCTTGTTTGGCCCCCTCCGTAATAACATGCTCCGCCCTACAAGCATTAACACTAGCTTCCTCCTCATCAAGACCCAAACTTTTCATAAAAAACTCCGTAAGCAACGTATGCTTCTCATATACTTCTAACGCTGCCTCTCTACCCTTATCTGTAAGTTTTACACTTCCATAATCTTCTTTTTCTATATATCCACTCTCTTTAAGAACTTTCATAGCTTTAGAAACACTTGGCTTAGATTTATTCAAGTGCTCCGCAATGTCTACACTATGTGCCTCACCTTTATTTTTTTCAAGCAAATATATAGTTTCTAAATACATTTCAAACGATTCGCTAAGCGTCATAATCCCTCCAGATAATAATAAATATTATCAAAATTATACCATCTAGGAATGTCTTAGTAAATACTTTATCAATTTAAAGCATGTTATAACATCCCTTAGCGAAAAGCAATAGCCCTACGTTTACTATATTTATCTTAGTACTCTAATAGTAATAAACTTAAAACAATGATGCATCATACTAATATTAACTTTTATGGAACGTTATTGATATTTTAAATCTGATTTAAATTTAACTTAAAGAATATATATAAATTAAAGTTGAAGCCTATAATATAGGGTAAATCGGATTTCTTTTTTCTCTATCTTCTCTCTCTAAATAATCTAAGCCACTTTAATGAAACTATATACTCAAATACTGTTGCTATTAAGATAGCTATCGAAACCCATGCGAAGACACCTGCAGTATTTAGGGCTACCTTTTCCATCTGAAAGCCTGTTCCTATAGCATTTCTAGGTTGACTTAGCACTTCTGCTGCTATTGTTACCTTTATACAAAGGCTCATCGCCACCTTTGAAATTGAGATAAGCGAGGTCTTTATAGACGGTATGTAAAGATGGGTAATCTTCCTTTTCATATCTAGTTTATAGACATTAGCCATCTCTAATAGCTTCTTATCTATGGAACGTATTCCACTCACTACTGAGGTATAAAGTATCGGGAAAACTATTAAAGAACCGACCAACATCGGCGCAATTTCCCTATTTAACCATATTAGCGAAAGCAAGATAACTGCCATAGTTGGTATCGACCTCTGCATTAAAAGTAGTGGTTTTAACAAATAGTATATC
>PDWI01005838.1_pt1 | contig 15715 bp, 9 predicted proteins | sample 1430891 | NCBI WGS metagenome assembly PDWI01 (sample SAMN01162508, study PRJNA174530) | Oral metagenome, whole genome shotgun sequencing project. | biome: Marine environment; feature: Marine mammal; material: Swab sample of the gingival sulcus; isolation source: swab sample of gingival sulcus... | reverse complement strand
CAGATACTCATTCCCTGCTTTTGTAATCGGAAGCTGTTTGTCTATTGTCCCGGATTTATCCAGTTTCGGCGTTAAACCCAGGAAAGGTCCAACCTGGCGACTCTTTCCAAAACGTTGCGGGTCTTCAATGGTCAAAACAAAACACAGGGTTGTAATTGGCCCGACTCCTGATATTTCCCGCAAGTTTTGCTGGCCTCCAATTCATTGCCCTGTTCATCAAATACAACTGCTATGTGAAATTTATCTCCCAAATCCATTCCTATTGTGATATTCTTATTCATGGCTGATTCCTCCTTTTTAGTTATTGTTTGTGCAGCCCTTTTGGATACTGTGTTATTAATTAAGCGTGATTATATCACAATTTGTCGGGGGAGGCTCAGCCTTCTCATATTATCTTGCATCTAGCATCGTCTGGTGGCAAGAAAATTAGCGAGAGGAAAATAAAATGCAATCTTCACAGGAAAATAGCAGAGAAATATATTATAGTAAAAACCAGATAGGATTTTCAGGGTGGGTCTCAAGCGGACACAATGCCCTTTTGACGGGCATATTTTGAAGTGCCCATTCCCAGAGCCTGTTCATTTGCGAGGATTAAAGAATCATTCAATACATTTTGTTCGCTTATGGATCTTTATGGTAATAATTTCAACAACGAAAACAAATACAAAATGAAAAAGTTGAGGTGATGCAATGAGGCCAGTCAACAAGGGAGACGGAAGTGCTTATAAAAAGTTGATCCCAGAAATCTTTAATTTTGACAAGGTTGGTATAAACAAAAAGAATGCTTATAAAAGTTGTGTTGAAGAAGGATATCTTGAGGAGATTCCAAACCAACCTTATAATTCTTTTGTTGATGTCTGTCTTAATTTCTGGCTGACGGTGGTTAAAGATAACCTCCAGGGGAAATCTGTGAAAGATCGAACAGAGCTTGACAAGAACCGCCTGATTGTTAAACAGATGATCTTTGATAAAGTTCAGAATGTCTATAAGCAGGCTGGGAATTATATGGTGCAGTCTATCGGCGATTTCTGTTGTTATTGCGATACACCCATACCGGGGCTATTGGAAGTTGAACATCGTTGCTCAAAGTCGCAATATCCTCTTTTTTCAATGGATTGGGATAATTTTTTAATCTCCTGCGGCCCCTGCAATACTGCTAAAGGGGATAGACCCAACCGTAAAGAGTTTCCAGAATATTGCTTAGATGAAGGGGAAGATTTTTTTAGAGAGGCTATAAAAAATTCTTTTGTGTGGGCTGATCTGGATGCCAATCCTTACGACTATATCATTCCTGCATTATATTATTTTGATCCTGATACGAAGGACTGGCGAGAAGTGAATGAAAGTTATGCTTTTAATATCAGTAATATAATCACTTCTTATAATTTGCCAGAAAGGACTGTAACTGCCGATTTGTACTCTGAAAATATGGAGTGTCAGCCTGATGTGCAAGTTTACGTTTTTATGCAGTCTATGCAGAAAAATATGGAATACAGCGCATCCAATATTGTCGATCTGTGCAAATTGAATGATTTGGGTAGTAAGGGCACGACTTATGACAGACGACTGATGAATCGTACCAAGGCCTGGTTTACTGTACTTGATAGTCTGAAACCTTTTTTATTTATTAATCCCAATGAATTATCTCAAGATGCATTTAATTTGTTTTGGCACATATTATTAATTACTGCAGCCAGTACGGGTTTTTTTTCAGTCTGGTACACTATCCTTTGTCGTTTTTTCGATCCTTCGAATAAGAATTTGGGCGAACGCTTTGCCAGGGAGAGTATAGCGTTATTCCCCGGTACCAATACGGAAATTATTGGAGGATACACATGAGGCCTTTGATAAGTGTCAAACCATTGGAAAAATATTTTGCTTACCCGGCAGATGCTTTGCTTATGATGAGTATGGGAGAATTCTGTGTTATGTGTGAACGTCCGCTTTTAGCAGAAAGTATGGTTTGGCACCGTGACCGGGAAGAAATCGTACAAGGAGAAATTAACAGCGGCCAATGGGATGAGGTGCTGCTGCTTTGTCATAATTGCGCCCAGGAAGCCCAAAACAGCAAGGCAAAGAATTTGACAAAGAAAGGGTTGCTTTATCCTGATCGAACGAGAACCTTTGGTCTGGATACTGATGAGGTATTTAGATACAGTCTTGAAAAAGTAGAACAGGTTGTGATCGACGAAAACAACGAACCTGTTGGTGATCCTGTCGTAAAAGAGGTGGCATTTGTCAGCGGTCAAAATGAATCCATTCAAAAGACAATTGATTATTTTAAGCTAAATTCCCATTACTATGATTCTGAAAAAAAGAAATTCTTTTTTCCAAAAATGGAAGAACCGTATCATCAGGATAGGAGATTGGAGCTTCGAACCCGCGCCTGGCGACAGGCAGAGGAATTTGTAAAATTATACAAAGGAGCTAAATATAGCGATGTACAAACTGCAATGGCGGTTAATCTAAAAAATGCGATTAGTCATGGCGGCTTCTGGTCAGTCTGGGTAACGGTATTCTGGAAAAATATTCCAGATAAGTCTTTGATGCGGGAATTGTTCACGGCGGATAAAAAAATATCAGCCTTAAAAGGAACGCTTAATGATGAAATGATATTTAAGGGACAGGGGCCGCATAATCCTTTTCCAGGGAGTAGTGATAGTTGGTTGTGATAAATAAGAGCATCAGATTCAATTGCTGATTAAAAGGACAGGGGAAAACATGGAGAAACCTTTTGTACTGGCATTATACAACAATAAAGAGGTGTCTATTAGCTGGTCTCAGGTACTACATGCTGATGCTTATGAGGTGGAAGTGTTCGGAGCAGACGGACAGTCTGTTTATTTCGAGAAAACAGATGCTGCCACAACATCATTACATTTGTCTGTAGAAACGTATCCCTTTAGAGCAGGCGGTATTTATTTTGTTTCGTTGCGTACTTGGCTGAATAATCAAGCTGGTTTTTGGACTGAACCTGTAGCATTGGTTATCAATAATTTGCAGTCGCCGGTAAATGTGGTAACTTATGAGGCTGGTGCAGTAATGGCTACAGTTTCTAATCCTGATGCAGATTTCGCAGTATACACCTTTCAAATTCAGGAAAAAACTGATTCGTATCCAACAGAACAAATTCCTCTGTCTGAATCGTTGGTAACAACCAAGGCCTTACCCTTGCAACTTACCAGTCAGGTCGTGGCTGGAAAAATCTATCAGATTCGGTCTGCGTTATGGCGGCAAAATGCTGTCAGCGGGTGGAGTGATTTTTCCGAAATTACGATTGTTGATCTTCCCCAGCCTTTGCTAAGGATCAGTTATGTAAATAAAACCATTCAATGTTCCTGGGCAGAAATCAGTACTGCTAACGGATATGATCTGGAATTATGGGATACAGGATCATCACCACAACGGTTGCTTCAAAAAAATATTACCGCACCACCTTATGAAGTGAACATCACCGAAGGTTTTAAGGAAGATCAGATATATGATGTCCGCCTGCGAGCGTATCAGGGGCCTTGTTATAGTGCCTGGGATGAAAAAGAAATCTATACCAGTTCATTAAGTCCGGTTCTAAAAGATCTGTACGATCGTTTAACATCCAACTACACAGCTTCAGGGAATAATACTCTGACCCTGGATGCAACTACTTTAGGCCCCCCGGCGGAAGCAATTATAACCTTGTTTAAGAATCATCTGGGAACAGAAAGGATTTTCTTAAATACGCCTGTTGTCATAACATCTGATCCAGAACATGACCAGGTATTGGTTAATGGAGTTTGCAAGGATTCTATGCTTGGCATTGACATTAGCATCCTGACAATGGCTTTTACCACCGAGGAAACCAAGACTGACATTCTGATATACCTATCCATACCCACGGGAAGTGACTGGCGTTTTACAAGAACATTTCCATTTTTGAAATCAACCTATATAGACAGCTTTACTTTTGATACATCAGAGGAAGTGCTGCCGACATTTATCTTATGCAGTACTGGCCAGCCTGATAGCCGCTTAATGGCAGGACTGAATTTCCAGGGCAATATCAATGTGACCGGTGCCTTGGCAGATCTGGTATCATTGATCCCCGGTATCAGTACAACCATTGCAATTGCCGGCACTATTGTCAGTAATGGTGCCTTGCTGGAAATAACCTTAAAAGGCCAGGTGCCAGATGTAAGATTAAATTTTACAGGATTCCAGACCTTGAATTTTGTGAAGCCGGAGCTGGTTTTTCATGTAAAACAGGATAGTGTACAAAATTATATCAGCCTTATGCGCTGGGTTGAAAGTGATGTTACCCTTTCAGAAGTCAGCATTCCGTTAGCTGTAAAATTACCTGATGCTGTATCGGGATGGACTATCATGCTTACGCCTGGTAAAACCGTACCTCTAGGAAATGTACCGAGTTTTTTGGCTTTTATTGCAGGAATTGATTTATCAACGCTTCTTCCTGATGCGATCAATACCCTGAATTGTTTTGATCTTTCTGGATTCAAGTTGTCTTTTGACAAAGATCAAACTACCTTTAATTCATTAGAAATTGCCATTGGTACAGCGCCTTCTCAAATAGCACTTTGGACCATTTTGCCCTGCCTTGCCTTTAATCAGCTCAATCTTCAGTTAAAGGTTTATCCCAAGAACGGCGGGCTCGCTTATCGCGCCGCCATTACGGGTAAATTCAGTCTGAGTGGAAGTCTTTTTCTTCAGGCCCGGCTTGTACTGCCCATAGACAGTAGTGAATGGATATTCAATTGCTATTCAATCCAACCGATAGACAGTCTGACAGCAATTTCATCCCTTATGAACGGTGCTGATTTCGCCTCCTATTTGCCACAAGGATTAGGAACAATCGGTCAGTTTGAGCTGTCAGGGTTGACCTTGGCTTATGATCCCAGCACCAACAAATTGACACGGCTAGGTATCAATATCGCTACGGCAGGGACCTGGACATTGATTAAGGACCGCTTGGTGGTAGAACACTTACGGCTGTATCTTACCATGACGAATCCTTTTGATACCGCAAGAATAGTTACAGGTATGGTGCAGGGGAGCCTTTCTATAGGACAGGGTGGTATCAGAGCAACCATTGGAAAGCAGACAGCAGACTCGTCATGGCGCTTTACCGTGGAACTTTCTCCAGGCACATCCATTGCTATTGCCGATATTGCCGGACTGGCAGGTGTTACGGAAGCGGATATTAAATCATGCCTGCCGTCACAATTATCTGTTCTCGGCTCACTTGCTCTGACACAATTTTATGTTGAATATGACATTATCAAGTCGAGTCTGAATAATGTATCCTTTACCATTTCACTTAGTACACCATGGTCGATTTATCAGGATAAAATTGAAGTTCGTTCTTCTTCCCTTCGTATGAGTATTACGCCGGCAACCGGAACAACTGCTTACGCTATTAGTGCTTATATCGAAGGAACCATTACATTAGGTGATGTGAATGTCATTATAAATGCAACCAACGAACATCCTGATCAAAATTGGTTATTTAACGGCGGCCTTGATGACGATTCGGTTATTGTATTTGATGATATTTTTACCGAGGTCGGACTAGATGGGCTGTCGGTTCCCTATAAGGATAATTTTCCAAAATCGCTTACCATTAGGACATTGAATACCGAAATAGCACCTGGGATTCCTACATTCTGTTTTGAAGCGGATTCGGCAGTTGACTGGAACATTGATTTTGCTATGGCTCAATTCACTATCAAGGCTCTCAATGCCAGGTTGACATTGAACCATCCAAAGGATACCGCTCAGACGGCTTATATTTTCAAGGCAGGAGGATCGTTTGTATTTTGCGACATTAATGCTGACCTTGCCTTGCAAATCAGTAATGATATGGCTGATTCTGTCCTTTTTGCCGAGTTGACTACTGATAATGCCAAGGAGATTAAGGTTGCTGATCTGGCCAATACCCTTGCAACAGATAAAGACCAGGGCAGATCATGGAGTAAGTTGCCTCTTCCGGCCGATCTTTCCAACTTCGGTTATGTATCGGCCCATCTCCATATTAATCTTAGCCAGAATACATTTATTCTCTTCGGAGCATCAGATAAATTTGGTGCCATAGGCTTTTTGACCAGACAATTGGATGATAAAAGCTGGGGGTATTTTGTTGGTCTGGCATTGTCAGAGGATTTTACTTTTGCATCCATATGTCCCGGATTCGGTTCTATTGATTCCATACTGAGTATTCATAATGCCGGATTCAGTATTTGTTCGTTTACCGATGAATCGGTTCAAAAGCTTACAGCCAATATTCCTGAATTTCAGAACGTTATTTGTCTTCCTGAAGGCTCTGATCCGGTCCCGTTAAAACCTGGTCTTACTATTTACGGTACCATTGTTTTTAATGGTGATTTGTTCGGTAAAGTTCGAGAGATCATTCATGATTTGCATGAAGACTCTGGGATTACCATCTATTCTTTTATATCACAGCAGGCGAGTCAAAGCATTTTTACAGCTAACCTGGGGACATTTTATCTCTTTGATGCTGACACTATTGAGTTTGAACAAATCGTATTATCCTATCAGCCTGAAAAACCAGATGATCCTGCAATTACCAATGTGCTGCTTTTGACGGGAACAATTAAAATCAAAATTGATGATTATAATCGGCTGAGTTTTGACAACAGTTTTTTCATCAATTCACAAAAAGCTTCTTTTTCGATGGCAACAACAAAATCCCTTCATTCACCATTGGGAATGTTCAATATAAATCTGGAAAGCCTGAGTCTGAACATTGATTATATTTTTGCAGAGACGATGTCTGTAACCATTGCCTTAACTGGTACGGTTGCTTTTGGCAAACCTGATCAAAAAAACAATTATCCGGTAGTGTTGGATGGAAGTGTGCTTTTTGACAATGGAGTCCCTGTTGTATGCGCATTATCACTAGTCAAAGCGTTGAGCATTGATGATTTTTTGATCACCGTTCTTCCTGACAATTTGTGGCCTTTAGGTTGGCTGGAGATTAGTTTTGAAAAAGGAAGCATCTATTATGCAAAAGAAGCTGGCACCTATTTCGGCACAACCTACCGGGGGGGCTATAACATTGACTCTACCATTAATATCTATGGACTGGTGTTCATCATTGCCGTCCAGGTACAGGAAAGCGGGCTTGTTTTTACAGGGCAGACAGATAGTGCTATTGATCTGATTTTTGCCAAATTGACAGCTAAGGATTGTTTCGATGCCAGCCCGACATTAGAAATATCAACAGTCGAGAATAATAAAAAATTCGGATTTTCTCTTGGTGTTCAGTTATTCGGTGCCAATATCGGTACTGCTGATCTGCTTTATTCAATTCCTGCTAAACAATTTGAGGGTAAGTTAGTCTATAACGGAACAATTTTAGGAACTCAGGATCCGTCGATAGGTTTTGCTTGGAATGAAAAAACAGGGCTCCAGATTTTGGACATGCCTCTTCATCTGGAATCAACAGCCTACGATTATGCAAAACAACTGGATAAATTAAGCGCTACCTATTCCAGCGGCTCAGGATGCGCTAAACTGGTTGGTATGGCTTTTAATAAAGTTATGAAAACCATTTATGATGTCAATGTTGTTCCCGGACGCATTGAGGCGACTGAGGAAGAGCTAAAAATTCCGCTTCAACTTATTTGTACCATACAGGTTGCCAGTCAGAATATATTGTCCCAAAGCCTGGGCCTTCCGTTGGTGATCCGCAAACCCCGGGAAATGACCTGGCAGGGATTTCTCGACAGCCTTTTGAGTACAGTAATTAATAGTGCTGATGCCATTGTTAAAAAATTGTTGACTGATCCCGATGAGTTTGTCAAACTGATTGCAGTAGCTGGTTTGCAAAAAATGACAAGTAGTGTATTAACCAGTTTGATGTGCAGGCAGGTAAAAAGTGTTTCGCTACAGGCACAATCCGAAGCCGAAGTGTGTACCGAGGCTTCCAATTCTGAAACAATAGCCGAAGATGCTGTGGGTAGCGCTCAAGAGGCTGAAGCAGCACAAACAGCCGCTGAAGCAGCTCTTTCCGGGGCAGTTGCGATTGATGCTGTTTTGTCATTGGACAGTACTCTTGCAGAGATTACTGGTTTGGTAGCAGGCCTGCTCTCGCTTTTCGGTGTAAATAAATCGGATGAGCAGAAAAAAGTCGAGGCCAATCAAAAAAAGGCGGAGGAATCGTTAGCACGGGTAAGAAAAGCTGTAGAGGCTAAGCTCAATCTGCCAGCGCCGTGGATACGTTATCAGGAAGATGATACGATTAATGTTAGTTGTCAAACGGTTACAGGAGGTGGAGATCTTACCTATACCTTTATTTTGTTAAAAGGTCTTGTACAGATTGGCACCCAGTTTCAGTCAGGAAACGCTTATATTTTCAGCAATGAAAATATTGAACCTGGTGAGAGTTATACGGTAAAAGTAAAGGCAAATCTTACCAATAGATCAATATGTTATAGCGGAGAGTGGAGTCAGGAGACCATCAACGTTCCTGATATTCCATCGCCAATCAATTTAACCATTTTTCAAGTTGAGGCAAATTTCCAGTTTGCTTGGAAATCAGGTGATGGGCAGAGTACGCGTTACATGGTTAGAGTTGAAAACGGCGATCATTGTGTAATCAATCCCCAGCCGCAGATAATAATAAACGATTGTCAGGCGGCAATTGATAACACCGGTCTTATTCCAGGAAGTACGTACTATATTCAGGTAAGGGCTGTTAATCAGGAAGGCCATTTGTCAAAATGGAGCAGTATCCAAATTGTTGACAGCGGGATGAAAGTACCGGAAAAGATTGCCGGAGAATCAGTTTCTCAACAGGATAACAGCATAATCTTAAAAAGTGCCTGGCAGCCGGTTGTAGATGCAGATCATTATGCCGTGGTTGTTATGGATGAGACCCATCAGCCTATCAGTCCGCAACCGAAGATTAATATTACCGGATGCGAGGTTACTGTTGCCAGTCCAGCCTTTGTAGCAGGGAAAACGATCCATTGGCGAGTGGCTTCTCAAAATAGTGACAGCACTCAGAGTGTATGGAGCCAGGACCAGAAACTTACTTTTCTCAATCTTCCCGTACCATCAGGTCTGGAGCTGATTTACAAAAAAGATGACGATACAATAACAGCAACGTGGAATGCAGAAAATGCACAGACCTATTCCTTTAAACTGCTTGACAGCGCAGGTGGGCAGATTGGTGATGTTCAGACCGATTTGACCCGGCCGGAAGCGAGTGTCGGGGGAAGCCTTATTTCTTTTGATGAAGGCAAGATTTATACAGGCCAGGTAAAAGCACTAGCTGAGAATGCTGTCACGGTTTGGAGTCCAGCAGTCAGTATCATTATTATTAAGCTTGCCACACCGGAAGGATTGGCACTTGTCTATGATCCGGTTGGGGAACAAGTGATTGCTACTTGGCAAACCGTTCCTGGAGCAACGAGCTATGAATTTGAATTATCTGATGCTCAGGGCAAGCTGGTTGGTCCAATACAATCTGCCACCGAGTGTAAAGTCCAGGTCGGAGGTAAAAAAACACCACTTATGCCTGGTGCTGTATATCGTGGCAAGAATCGGGCCAGGACCATAGACTGTCTGGGATCATGGTGCGGAGCGGTTTCAATTACCATTCCCAAAATCGATCCGATAAAAGAATTAGCCAGCCAATTGAAATCTCAGGGTATGAATATTTATAAAGCATCCCAGGAAATCAGCCGACAATTGCCGGATGCAGAACCATTGCTTCTGGCAAAGGACTTATATATTGTGTTTCAGCCACCGATGACAATCCTTGATGATATGGCGTTGGCGTTATGGTTCGATCAGGTAAAAGAAAGTGATGCGCGGGCTGCATTGAAAACAGTTTATCCTGAAGCTACTGATCAACAGATGACAAAAGCGATTCAGGTTGCCTGGCATCCCAATGCCAATGAGCTGGCAGCTAATTTGAAACTGGTGGATTATACTGCTGGGCAGGCATTAGCCAAAATGCGGACGAAATTAAGTGATCTGGATATAGCAGCGGCGACACATGCCCTGGCAAATGCGTCCTATCCGCTTCTAGATTCGGCCAAGGCGATAAACACATCTTATATGCCCCAGGCAGAAGATTTGGCTCAAAATTTGGCACAGGCTTTTCAGCTAATTGTAGATTACGGGTTGGCACCAATGGCAGCAGCCCTTGACAATATCGGTTTGCCCCTTTCAGAAATATCAGTCGTAATGAAAAACCTGTATGGATCTCTTTGGAACATAGATGCCTACAGCCTTGTACTGACCATTTATAATAGTGATGAATGGGCAGCGGCCATCGCTGCATTTCATCAGCAAAAAAATGCAAAAGAAGTAGCGGTCAGCCTGAAACAAAAATGGCCTGATACCAAAGTAACGGTTATGGATACCATACTGGCAGCTATATTTGATTTATATAGGCCCCATCAGTCAGTAAAATCAATGACTGAAGCACTTAAGGCTTCTGGCTATTCATTGTCAGAAGCTTCGATCGGTATGAAGTCATTGTATCAGTCTGATTGGACAATTGATGATTATGAAATTATGTTAATTGTTTATAATGAAACCTAGTTGGTAAATCGGTTTGAATAGGTATTAGGAAAATCCGTAATTAAAACTTGAGGAGGGAACAAATGACAGGATGCGCGGAAGTTGTTCAAAAAGTTTTTGAACAACCTGAAATAATTAAAGATGGAGTGGCATTAGTGCCGTTGGAAGAGGCAGCTGAATCCTGCAGATTGTCAGGGTTTGGGCCGCAACTTTGTGCGCCTTGCTTGTATATATATTATTCTGATACAACGGCAGATGTCATGGCAAATACTATTGTTAAGGTATGGGTAGGCGAGGTAAGTAATGATGTCTTGAAGGAAGCGCTCATCAAGTGTAAGACTGAGAAAAACCAACGGGCATATACTGACCAGGAAATTTGCCGGGCTGTAAGAGGCAATCTCAGTCTTCAATGGCTAGATAGTGATCGCATTGAACAGAATAATAATATTAAAGTCATGGGGCTGTATCATGGAGATTTGACAACGCTTAAACCGGCAGAATCTTTTGATTTTCTGGTTGTGTCGGCTTTTCCGAAAGATTATTCTCCTACACCGGGATCGCTGATCGGGGCATTGAATAATAAAGGTGTTTCTGTTGCAGCATTGGCACAGAACAAGGCCGCTGATTATGGCCCCGAATTGTCCTGCTGGATTTCACAGCCCATTACACAGGCAGAAGCTGGAATTGCCTTTAACCGTATCCTGGTTTATGAACAGGAGGCTCCTGCTTTACACTCTGCTTCGCATATGCAGAACATATTTACCGCGTTAGCACGTTTTATAGATAAGAATAAAATCAAGACAACAGTAGGCATACCGATGGTTTCCACAGGATCTGGTGCCGCAGAAGCCTCTGTTATTTTAACCGCAATCTTTAATATTGCCAAACAGGTTATGGAAAGCGACTTTTTACTTTATGGATTAAAAATAGTCGTATTCCAAGATAGTCAGGTAGCGGAAATGACAACTTTATTTGAACAGTTAAAAAACAAATAATCAGGAGAGATACCCATGTCCTTAAAATTACTTGATTCTATTGATATTTATTACGGCACAACCAAGCGTACGTTACAGTTATGCCAGGGAGATTTAAGTAATATGGCCCTGCAAGATGCCGTAGATTTTCTGGTTATATCGGCTTTACCGGGGGACTATTCACCCACATCGGAATCATTGATCGGAGCGCTTAACGCTCACGGAGTATCTGTCGCTGATTTGTCGCAGAACAAGGCTGCTGATTATGAACCGGCCATGCCCTGCTGGGTTTCGCACCAAGTGGATTCAAAGGATCCGGGCATACAGTTCAAACGCATTTTGTTGTTCGAGCCATCCAATCCGAAAACTAAAGCGGCTCAGTATGTAAAATTTATTTTTAAGGGGCTGTACTGTTTTCAGGCTGGTGTCAAGGATACTACAGCTGCCATACAGATGGTCTGTACCGGGGCCGGAGGTGCCGATCCTTCCGATATTTTAACGGCTCTGTTTTACGCTGCGGCTCATTGGCAGGCACAGGATTTTCCCCTTAACATAGTCAAAATTATTGTTTATAAACAGAGCGAGACGGCATCGTTACAAAAGGTATTTACTAAGAATAAAAATAATTATAGCAATCTGCAAAATTTGAAACTTCCCGGTCTGTATCCTCATTTGGCTATTTCCGCTTGGGATTGGGCCAGCCAAATCGTTTTGCCGCCTTACCTTACCAAACGGCAGGCCTTTGGCATTCGTATTTACTCCACTAACTATTACACAAAGATTAATACTGTCTTAAGAAACAAAGATTACTCTGATTTGGAGTATCAGCAAATGTTGCCACTTTTTGAAAGTATTGACAGCGGGCTGGCCAATATTCCTCCCTGTGTTGCAATGACTTATCGCGGCGAAACAAATATGTCTCAACAGCGGCTGGACGAATACGTACCCGACAATGATGTGAGGCAACTTGCATACACCAGCACGGCTTCTGTGCAGGGTGGCTGGTACAATAATAGTAAGTATCAGTTTGATATCAACGGAAAGCTAGGCTGCAGTATAAAGGATTATTCCTGCTATCCTAATGAGAATGAAGTACTTTACCATCGAGATCTGATAGAACACATTAATACAAAACAATTAAATAGTTTTGGCGGCTATCTTTTCGGAATTGATGAAAAGGTTATCAATTTATGTGGAACCTAATGGATAAGAATAGATCATATAAGGAACGAACCGGGAACCAAGATCTTATGCAGCTTGTCCAGGCAGTACTCAGAATCCTTTTGTATCCGTCGAATCGAACGGCAATAGGTGTCTGTAGTCTTTTGTACTTTCCCTTAAAGCTGCAAGTTTTTTTGATGTCTGGCATAAAATTTATTAAATCGTTTTACTTCGGATCTTTTCATAATATATAATTAAGATTGTTACTATGACAATCCACATGGAGTATGCATTATTGATTTTTTTTCTGCCGCTTTGGTGGCTTGGTTCAACAAGAGCAGCAGGAAGACAGCTTAAGGAGGCACATCATGGATATCCCTGAAATATCGTCAGAATCGTTAAAAAAGATCATTGATTATAAGCAGATTTTTGCAGGTGAAGATATTAAAAACGCACTTGCCGAGACGAGTGCTACACCACATGATTTTCATAATATCGAAAAGATTGGTCTTTTTTTTGAAGAACTGGATGCATTAGGATTTAATCTTATATTTGATTATCAAAAATGGGCGCAGGAACAAAACGATTTTTTTGAAAGGGACCCAGCTTTTTTGGAAAACGCGGATTTAACGCTATTAAGAAAAGTAATGACCTATCATGTCCGTACCGAACGTTTTCTGCAAGGGCATTTGCAATCTCTTTTTGAGAATGGTTACATAACAAGTTTTCTAACCCGGCTGGAAGAATTGTATCAACAGATGTAATTATTGCGGTAGGAATGCCGGTTTCCCGGCCCCCCGCACAGATCCGTACGTGAAGAATTACCTCATACGGATCCTACCCCGGGCTAAATAACGAAAAGTCGCTGGTTTTGCCGCTTCTCGTATTCTGTCTAGTCCACTCAATGTTTACCTCTGCCGCTGCATTGAAGTGGACCCCATTGTCAAGACAAATTTTGAATCAATTTAAGAGTTATTTTCGATAAACCCAGGCGGTAAGCGAAAGTGTACACAAGCCCTGAGAATGGGCACCACAAAATATGCCCGTCGGAAGGGGGTTGTGTACGCTTTCGCGTCAAGCTGCCATTTGTGACTGTTTTTTTCCATAATATATTTGAGCTGGTGTTTCCCCATGAAAATTCTGATGAGGACGTTCATGGTTATAAAAATGAAAGTATTCTTTCAAAGAGTTACGAAGTCCTTCCACGGATTGAAATTCCTTGATATAAATTTCTTCATACTTCACACTTCGCCACAGACGTTCTATGAAAATATTGTCCATGGCACGCCCCTTCCCATCCATGCTGATTTTGATTCCATTGTCAATTAATACCTTTGTAAATTCAAGGCTTGTATATTGAGAGCCCTGATCCGTATTAAAAATTTCAGGTGCTTTATGACATCGTAAGGAAGGTTCCAATGCTGCGATACAAAATTCCCTGTCCATTGTCACAGACAGCTCCCAGGACAGAACATAACGGCTATACCAATCCATTACCGCAGTTACATACACAAACCCCCTTTGCACAGGGATATCCGTCAAATCAGAACACCAGACTTGATCGGGCATGCTTATTTGCAAATTTCTCAAAAGGTATGGATAAATTTTGTTTTGAGGACATGCCTTACTGGTATATGGCTTTGGTGCAACAGATTGAGTACCCATTCTACGCATCAGTCGTTGAATCCGCTTGCGATTCACAAAAAGACCTTTCCTTCTCAAAACATTACGCATTTGATGCGTTCCATAAAAAGGCAGGGCCTCTATCGTTTCCTTTTTCCAACGATTTACAAGACTGACATGGATACCGAATTCAGATGCTATTTCATTGGCTGTTTGATGGCCTTTCAACGCTGCCATAATTTCTTACTGTAATGTTTACGTTTCATAATTCCCCCTTTCTGGACATTCATATATTATCTTAACATACTGTCCTATTTTCGGGGTCCACTATACCTGTTCTCGAATCATTTGAGCAGCGACTTTCGCTTTGAATTTTGGGGCCCATTATACTTTTCACCAGCGGAATATGGGAAATTTTGTTTGACTTTTTGTCTTTTAGTTGCGACAATCTTCCCATGAAATATCAAATTATAAAAACAGCCGTATATGAAAAATGGTTTTCCAAACTCAAGGACCATCAGATAAGACAACGGATTTTTTCCCGTTTGAGTTTTATCCGTCGAGGACATTTTGGAGACCATAAGCAGATTGGGAGGAATCTGTTTGAATTGCGGTTCTTTTTCGGCTCCGGTTACCGGATTTATTACACCTTTCAGGGAGAAACTATTGTCTTTTTACTTGCTGGAGGTAATAAATCCAGCCAGGAACGAAACATTAAACAGGCAGAAAAAATTTTGGCTGCATTGGAGGATTGAACCATGGACAAAGACAAAATAAAACAACTGGCAGAAGTAGGATTGACACCAGAGGATATTGAGGTTTCCCCCTGGGATCCCAGCGAATACCTGGACAGCCCGGAAATGATACAGGGATATTTGCAGGAGTCCTTTGCCACAGGCGATATGGATATTATCATCATGGCCCTGGGGGATGTTGCAAAAGCTATCGGCATGACAGAAATTGCCAAAAAAAGTGGCCTGAACAGACAAAATTTGTACCGTGCGCTTGCCCCCGGCAGCAAACCTCAGTTTGAAACCATCGCAAAGGTTTCCAAGGCGATGGGTTGCCCCTTGACTGTTTAACTTAAAAAAATGAGTGCCCTAGGGAATCAGTGCGGCTCTCCTCGTAAAAATTTCTGCAACCCTGTCGTCCGGGTATTGAGAGTATTATTCTTGATTCCCCGGATAATGGTATCAAAGGTACTTACAGTAATAACAATTTCCTTTCCACGGGAAAAAGCTTCGTATATTCAGAGATTACTGGAGAGGCTATGGAAAGATTTGATAATGCCTTTGATTTCTTGGTCGGGAAAAGCCTTGATATAATAAGTGGCGCGCCTGGCAGGATTCGAACCTGCGGCCTACGGATTAGAAGTCCGTTGCTCTATCCAGCTGAGCTACAGGCGCAAA